>JAESGA010000028.1_pt1 | contig 248990 bp, 234 predicted proteins | sample 9269521 | NCBI WGS metagenome assembly JAESGA01 (sample SAMN14514842, study PRJNA621658) | algae metagenome | isolation source: Aphanothece saxicola GSE-SYN-MK-01-06B and co-occurring heterotrophs from... | place: USA: Grand Staircase Escalante National Monument, Utah | collected 2006-04-15 | reverse complement strand
CACCGCCGATGGCGTGGACACGCTGATCGAAGGCTTCACCGACGGCGATGCGGATGCGGACTTCACCCTGACCCTGCGCGGCGCGCACAACCTGGATGGATCGTCCTTTAATCTTTGATCCCTTACCTCCCGGCCGGCCAAAAAAACCGGCCGGGGGGTTGCCTATGGACGGTGCCGAGATCGCAGGCGAAGAAATTGATCCAAGACGCCTTTCCTGCATCTACCCAAAAAAACTCGTGCATTCGAACTCTTACGTTGAGTGGAGGGGGGGTCGTGCCTGATCTGCCACGGGATTTTTCCTCCATCTGTGGCTAGAGTCCGACCGTCAATCCATTCCCAGCGTAGACGACTTCGCCTGCTTGGTGGACCACGGCCTTTACTGCAGCCACATCACGAGCGCGATGCAGATAGCGGCGAGCGGGACGGTCACTGCCACTGCCATTACCGCATCTTCGGCGAGGTTGCTTTGCTGTGCTGTATCGCGATCAAAAGCGCGAGGTTGGAACGGTGGCTTGATGTGGGTATCGCCATTGCCATTGGTGAAGCAGGCTGATGTCTCGGTCATGGCGTCCCCTCACGTGTCCTGTTCTACAACGTGGGTTTTCACGGCGAGTTTAGCTGGCAGGCAATCACAATCCGTGCAACCCGCCCGCTTTGACGTTGGCCGGGTCGGGATCAGCCGTCGATCTGCGCGCCCATCAGAGCGATGGCCTGCTGATAGACAGTGGCGGCATTCCACGCTTCGATCACGGCGAAATTCGGTTCGCCCTGTTGATACCCGGCACCGGGACGCCAGCCCTTTTGCCGCAGGAAATTGGCGGTTGAGGCCATGGCATCGACCAGATCGGTCAGGTCCACACGACCATCGCCATTGCCATCAACGCCGTAGGTCAGCGCGTTGCCGGGCAGGAACTGGGTATGGCCAAGTTCGCCATGTTTTGCGCCACGGGATTGCGGGCTGATGGCGCCAGCATCGATCAGTTTCAGAGCGCCGATCAAATGGGGGGTGAAGAAGTCCGAACGGCGGCAGTCATAGGCGAGCGTAGCGATGGCCGAGACGACATTCGTATCGCCCATGAAATTGCCAAAACCCGTCTCCATCCCGTGAATGGCGATCAGTACGCCCGCAGGCACGCCGTATTGCCGTTCAAGCGCGGCATAGAAATCAGGGTTCTGCGCTTTGCGCTTGCGGCCTTGCGAGATGATGGCGTTTGCGCCGCGCACCTCAAGGAACTTGTCGAGGCTGTATTTGAAGCTTTTCTGATTGCGATCAGCCCCGATGGTGGCCTTGGAATAGCTGGTGGCCATCAGGGCATCAATTCCCCTGCGGCCAACACCTGCCGCCTCTGCCTCGGCGGCCATGACAGGTTTCCACGCCTCATACTGACCACCTGTATCGGAACAGGGGGCCGCGAGGGCAAGGCTGGGGAAAAGGAAAAGGGGCAGGGCCAGTGAGCGGATGAAAGCAGACTTGCGCAGACGGGTCATGGAGCACCGTGAAAAATGGACAGGTTGGCTTCAGGATAGGCAAGCAGGGCCGTGACGCAAGCAGTCTTGGTTGCAGAGGGGGTTTGAGCCGCAAACCTTTGCCGCCGTGTCGCGACACGATGGGGATTTAACGGATTTTCAGGGGGAAGTGGCAGCCCGTAGGGGAGTCGAACCCCTCTTCCCAGGTTGAAAACCTGGTGTCCTAACCGATAGACGAACGGGCCACGGCGTTTGGTGGGGGCGGTCTAGCGAAGGGCAAACCCTTACGCAAGAGGAAAAGTGTTCGGCGCGGGTGGGTTGGGCCGTGTGAGCCTGTGCCGCCTTTTGCGGGTTTTCCCCGTTGCAGTGGACGGGCAGGATCACGGCAGGGACGGGGCGAATCGGGAGAGGTGGGCAGATGCTGCGAGAGATCGATCTGAACGCCGATCTGGGCGAGGGCTTTGGTCCATGGTCGATGGGCGATGATGCAGCCATGCTGGGTATCGTCAGCAGCGCCAATCTGGCCTGTGGCGGCCATGCGGGCGATCCAGAGGTGATGTTCGCCAGCCTGCGCATGGCGGCAGAGCGGGGCGTCGTGGTTGGGGCGCATCCCGGCTATGCCGACCGCGAGGGGTTTGGGCGGCGGGTGATCCCAATGACGCCGAATGAGATTGTGCGCATGGTGGCAGCGCAGGTGGGTGCCTTGCAGGGTGTGGCGGCGCTGGCCGGCGTGCCGGTGCGATACGTCAAGGCGCATGGAGCGCTGGCCAATCTGGCCGCCGAAAAGGCCGAGGTTGCGGCGGCCATCGCGGGCGCCGTGCGGGCGCTGCCGGGAAAGCTGGCGCTTTTGGCGATTTCCGGGACGGAACTGGAGGTTGAGGGGCGCAAGGCGGGGCTCGAGGTGGTGGCCGAAGTCTTTGCCGACCGCGCCTATCGCTCCAATGGGCGGCTGGTCCCGCGCGGGCAGGCGGGGGCGGTGTTCCATGATGCCGAGTTTGCCGCAGCACGGATGCAGCGCTTTGCCGAGACGGGGAAGATGCCTGTTCTTGGCGGGGGTGAGGTTGCGTTGGCAGCGCGGTCTGTTTGTGTGCATGGCGACAGCCCCGGTGCGGTGGCACTTGCAAAAACGCTGCGGCTGCGGCTGGAAGCGGCAGGGGTGGCAATCCGTCCCTTTGTCGGTGGCTAGGATGGGATTTCCGCGCCTGACACCCGTTGCCGACCGCGCCATTCTGGTGGATTTCGGCGAGACGGTCACCGATGCCGCCCATGATGCGGTGCTGGCATTGGACCGGATGCTGGGCGCGTCGCCCGTTGCGGGGCAGGTCGAGGTGGTGCCTGCTATGGTGAACCTGCTGGTGGTGTTCGACCCGTTGTTCACCGATCACACCTCGGTTGCCGCGGAGGTGGAGGAACGGCTGGCCGCACTGCAGCCCAACTCGCTGGCGGGGACCGCACGCGAGGTTCTGGTCTGTTATGAGGGTGAATTCGGGCGCGATCTTCCCGCCGTGGCAAAGGCGGCGGGGATCAGCGTCGAGGCTGTGATTGCGGCGCATCTGGCGGGGGATTACCGCGTCTTCATGTATGGCTTCGCGCCCGGCTATGCCTATCTGACCGGAGTGCCGGAGGCGATTCATCTGCCCCGCAAGGCGGCCCCGGTGCGCGGGGTGGCAGCGGGCAGCGTTATCATCGCGGGGGGGCAGTGTCTGGTGACGACCCTGACCATGCCCACGGGATGGTGGGTGATCGGGCGATCCCCCACACCGATCCTGACCGGCAGGTCAGAGCGCCCGTTCCTGTTCGATGTGGGTGACACGGTTCGTTTCCGGCGCGTCGGGTTGGATGCGTTTGCCGCCGTGGAGCCTGTGTGATGGCGCGCGCCGTGCTGCGGGTGGTTGAGGCGGGGCCTCATTGTTCGGTTCAGGATGGGGGACGGGCCGGGTTGATGCGCTTTGGCGTGCCCGCATCCGGGGCGATGGATCGGGTTGCGTTGGCGCTGGCCAATCATGCGCTGGGCAATGCAGCCGGAGCGGCAGCGATAGAAGTGTCGCTGGGTGGTTTGGTGCTGGAGGTGGAGGCCGGATCGGTTTCGATTGCCGTCGCGGGTGGAGGGTTTGTGGTCGAGGCGGGTGCCGCGCGGGTGGGGTCGTGGTCAGTTGCGACCTTGCGCGAAGGCGATCGGCTGGAGATCAGGCGCGGGCCTTGGGGGGCGTGGTGTTGCCTTGCCTTCGCGGGTGTGCTTGGCGCAGCGCCATGGCTCGGCAGTGTGGCCACCCATGCGCTGTCGGGGCTTGGGAGCGGCGCGATCAAGGTAGGAACGCGATTGGTCGTCGAGGAGGCGCGTTTGGTGCCAGAGGCAGCCATTGCTTGCCCGGTATGGGCGCGCCCACCAACCGCAGAGGTGGCGCTGGTGATCGGGCCGCAGGAGAGGTTTTTCGGATCTGACAGGATTGAGGTCTTGCTGGAGGCGCGTTTTCATCTGACCGATGCCTATGACCGGATGGGGGTGCGGCTGCGCGGTCCGTCACTGGCACCGGAGGGGGCCATGGCGATTCCGTCGGAACCCGTTCTGCGCGGTTCGGTGCAGGTTGCGGGTGATGGGGTGGCGACGGTGCTGATGGCGGATCATCAAACGACGGGGGGCTACCCCAAGATTGCCACGCTGGTCGGTTCTGAACTGGACGCTTTCGCGCAATTGCGCCCACATGCCCCGGTGGCCTTTCGGGCCGTGACGCCAGAGCAGGCCATCGCGATGGTGCGATTGCGGGCCGCAGCTTTGGGGCGTTTGCTGGGGTAGAAACGAATTTACGTAAATTACGTAATCTTGGGGGATTGGATGGGTCTTTCTGAAATGGAGCCAGCGGCCCTGCTGCGCGCGCTGTTTGATAGGGCGGTGGAAGTGGCCGATCCGATGCGGTCGCTGGCACGGTTTCTGCCGCCGAAACCTGCAGGGCGTGTGGTGGTGGTCGGTGCGGGTAAGGCCAGCGCGCGGATGGCGGAGGCAGTAGAGGCCGAATGGGGCCCCTGCGAAGGGCTGGTGATCACGCGCTATGGCTATGGCCGACCCTGCCGGGGGATCGAGATTGTAGAGGCTGCCCATCCCGTGCCGGATGCGGCGGGGGCGGCGGCAACGGCGCGGATGCTGGATCTGCTGGCCGGGTTAGGCGAGGGGGATTTTGTGCTGGCGCTGATTTCCGGGGGGGCATCGGCCCTTCTGGTGGCGCCGGTTGCGGGCGTGACGCTGGCGGAGAAGCAGGCGGTGAATGCCGCACTGCTGGCCTCTGGCGCGCCGATTGACCGGATGAACACGCTGCGCAAACATTTAAGCCGGGTGAAGGGTGGGCAGTTGGCGGCGGCGGCCTATCCGGCGCGGATGCTGGCCCTGATGATTTCCGACGTACCGGGGGATGATCCGGCATTCATCGGTTCCGGGCCGACGGTTGGGGATGCCTCAACCCCAGCAGATGCGCGCGCGGTTCTGGAACGCTGGAACGTGGCGGTGCCAGATAGCGTGAGGGCGGCACTGTGCGGGGCAACGGGCGTGGTACCCCCCGGGGATGCACGACTGGGGCGGGTTGAAAATGTGATCTATGCCGCGCCCCTGCAATCGCTGACCGCAGCGGCGAAAATGGCGGCAGGGCTGGACGTCCGTCTTCTGGGCGACGCGGTCGAAGGCGAGGCGCGCGAGGCCGCAATGGGACATGCGGTTCTGGCGATGCAAGCGGCCGAAGGGCTGCGTCCCGGCGATCGGCCTGTGCTGTTGCTGTCAGGCGGGGAATTGACGGTGACGCGGCGGGGCGAAGGGATTGGCGGGCCGAATGCAGAGTTCTGTCTGGCGCTCGCCTTGGCGTTGCGCGGGCATCCCCGCATCCATGCGATTGCCTGTGACACCGACGGTGTGGATGGCGCGGCAGAGGTGGCCGGCGCGCTGGTTGCGCCCGACACTTTGGCGCGGGCGGCGAAGGCTGGGGTGGATGCCACCCGCGCACTAGCCGCCAATGACGCGCACAGCTTTTTCGCCGCGCTGGGCGATCAGGTGATCACTGGGCCGACGCTGACCAATGTGAACGATTTCAGGGCTTTGCTGATATTGCCACCGGGATGACGGTGCATCTAGAGCCAATCATGCGGCACCCGGGCCATGGTCCATGCAGCAAGGCGGCGGCGAAGCGATGCCTCGGGTTCGTTGCGTTCCTTGCCCCTTCGACCGGCTTCGATGACATTCCAATGCAGCGCGCCATGTTCAAGTGTAACAGAGAAGGCCGCATTGGCTGAGGTCTGACGGTCGAACAGGGCCGAAAGTTCATCCACCAGCACCGGATCGCTGAACAGAAGGCCAAGTTCGGTGTTCAGGTAGGCAGAGCGCATGTCGAAGTTATGAGATCCGACAAGCGCATGGGTGCCGTCGATCAGAAAGATCTTGGCATGCAGCCGATCACGGCTGCCCCGGATGCCAGCGGGCAGGCCACGGCGCGGCGGCCGTTGGGGGGCGAATTCCCACAAGCGCGCACCTGAGGCGAGAAGAGGCTGGCGATAATGGGCATAGGCGGCGTGAACCCCGGAAACGTCGGTTGTCGACAGGGAGTTCGTCAAAACCTTCACTGCCACCCCGCGTTCAGCCAGCCCGGTGATCAGCGACAGCCCTTTCGACCCCGGCACGAAGTAGGGTGTGGTCAGACGCACCTCTGAGCGGGCGCTTTCCAGCAGGTCGGTGATCCTGTCCGTCAGCCATGGCTCGGCGCGCTGCCCGAGTGCCTTTTCAGTCGGATCCGCAAGCAGACTTACATCTTCGATCCAGCGCAGCGGGGAGCAGAGAAGATCGGCAGCGCTGCGTTCAGCGATGGCCTCTTTGCGGTATCGGGTGGCAAGGGGCGTGTTGCACCGCTGGGCCAATCGGCGGCGATAACGGGCTTCGTTCAGCCGCAGACGCGGCCAGAGCGTGACCAGAGGCAGTGACAGCCCAAGGTTCCAGAACCGATCAAAGACAACTGCGGCCTCTTCCACGAGTGGGCCGGCAAGGATGATGTCGGCGTCATGGGCGATGCGTTTGGCCTTGCCCGGCGCGCCGAAATAGCTGTCGCCCACGTTGCGACCGCCAAGAATGGCAAGACGGCCATCCGCGATCCAGATTTTGCCATGCATGCGCCGGTTGAAACGCGACAGGCCAAGGATGAATTCCGTTGCGCGGCGCAGCCAATGGCCTCGGCTTCGGGTTGGATTGAACAAGCGGATTTCGATATTGGGGTGTTGGGTCAGGCCAAGGAAGGCCAGATCAAGGCCCTGCACATTCACATCATCCAGCAGAAGACGCACGCGCACCCCCCGGTCGGCGGCGGCCAGCAGATCCGCCATCAGATGCCTGCCGGATGTATCGGTCTTCCAGATATAGTAGATCAGATCGAGGCTGCGCCCGGCCTCGCTGGCAGAAACGCTGCGAGCGGCGAAGGCGTCTTTAGGGCCGAGAAGGTTTGCCAACCCGTTCCTGCCGGGATTGTCCGCCATCAGCGGGGCGATCAAGTGATCAAGCGGGGTTTCTACCCGGTCCGCGGGCAGATGCGTGCTGTGCGTCCCGCGCGCGCTGGCGGCAAAGCGGTTGTAGGATCGCATAGCCAGCGCCGATGCGCCCAGAAACAGCGCCACCGCCGCGCCCAGCCAGAGCAGGAGCGTCAGGATCATGTGCCGGTCACCGGGAGATGCAGCCGTGCGGTGATCGGCAGGTGGTCCGATGCCCGCCGCGCAAGCGGCGTGTCGTGGGTAGCTAGGTCGGACAGACGCCCTTCGGCGGTGGTCATCATCCTGTCCAGCGGCAGAAAGGGCCGGCGCGTGGGAAAGCTGGGCACTGGATCAGAAAGGACAAAGTGACCGGCCAGATCGGAAAGGGGCGTGCGCGGCCCGCTCTTCCATTCGTTCAGATCACCCATGAGCAGGGTGGGAAGGGGTGGCAACGCATTCAACAGATCAAGGATCGCGCGGGCCTGTGCCCGACGAAATCGGCGCAGAAGGGCGAGATGGGCGGCCACTACGCGCAGGCGGCCATGACCGAGGTCAAGATCGGTGACCAACGCCCCGCGCGGCTCTAACCCCGGCAGGGAAAGGCGGTGGTGGTCGATGACCTCTGCGTCGCGGAACAGGATCACGTTGCCATGCCAGCCGTGCGACGGCCCGCCAAGGCCCGTGGGCAGCGGCCTGAGGCCGGTCACCTCATGCAGATGGGCAAGGTCCAGAAGCCCGGCGCGGGTGCCAAACCGGTTGTCCGCCTCTTGCAGTGTCATCAGATCAGGGGCGATTTCGGCGATCACGGCCGTGGTGCGCAGCAGATCACGCTTTCTGTCGGTGCCGATGCCCTTGTGGATGTTCCACGACGCCACGCGCAGGGTGGCTTGGCCGGGATTGGGGGAGACACTTGTCATATCGTCAATCTAGTCAGTGACGCGGGCTTTGTGCAGGGGGTTTGCAAGCCTGTGTCGATTCCGTGTCCAATGATGGCCGCAGGCTGGTGCGGGCGGGGTTGGATGCAGGGCAGGGCGCGGCTATGGTCGCCGCCCGTGACTCGACCTCTCCGAGAAGGAATTCCATGACACCCGATACCACGCGCCGCATCGCCCAAACCATCGCAACCGAGATCGGCGCGCAGCCCGCACAGGTTGCGGCGGCTGTCGGATTGCTGGACGAAGGCGCGACGGTGCCTTTCGTTGCGCGCTATCGCAAGGAGGTGACGGGCGGGTTGGACGACACGCAGTTGCGGACATTGGCCGAGCGGCTGGCCTATCTGCGCGAGATGGAGGCGCGGCGGGCGGCGATCCTGTCGTCGATCACCGAGCAGGGCAAGATGACGGATGCGCTGCAAGGCGCGATCATCAAGGCCACGACGAAGGCCGAGCTGGAAGACATCTACCTGCCCTTCAAGCCCAAGCGGCGCACGCGGGCGATGATCGCGCGGGAAAACGGGCTTGGCCCGCTGTTCGAGGCGATCCTGGCCGACCGGATGGCCGATCCTGCGCGGCTGGCCGAGGGATACATCACCGAGGCGGTGCCGGATGTGAAAGCCGCGCTGGAAGGCGCGCGCGACATCCTGGCCGAGGGGCTGGCCGAGAATGCCGATCTGCTGGGGCGGCTGCGGGCGCATATGAAACAGGTGGCAAAGCTGGTCGCCAAGGTGGTGGAGGGCAAGGAGGCCGAGGGGGCCAAGTTTTCCGACTATTTCACGCATTCCGAAGGCTGGGCGGGGGCGCCTTCGCACCGGGTACTGGCCATGCTACGCGGTCGGAACGAGGGGTTCCTGACGCTTGATCTTGAGATTGACGCCGACGCACCCAAGGGCGATAGCCCGGCGGAACGCGCCTGCGGCGCGGTGCTGTCCACGCAGGGGCGCGGGCTGGGGGATGCCTGGCTGCGCGAGGCGGCGGCATGGGCTTGGCGCGTGAAGATCCGCACCTCGCTTACGCTCGATCTGATGGGCGAGATGCGCGAGCGGGCCGAGGAAGAGGCGATCCGCGTCTTTGCGCGCAACCTCAAGGATCTGCTGCTGGCCGCGCCTGCGGGGGGCAAGGCCACGATGGGGCTGGACCCCGGCATCCGGACCGGGGTGAAGGTCGCGGTGGTGGATGCCACGGGCAAGGTGCTGGCCACGGATACGGTCTATCCGTTCCAGCCGAAGAACGATCTGCGGGGCGCGCAGGTGGCGCTGGCACAGCTGATCGGCAAGCACGGGGTGAAGCTGATCGCCATCGGCAACGGCACCGCCAGCCGTGAAACGGAAAAGCTGGTGGCCGATCTGCTGGGCGTGCTGCCCGGGCCGGAAAAACCGGTGAAGGTGATCGTCAGCGAGGCCGGCGCGTCGGTCTATTCGGCATCCGAGCTTGCGGCGAAGGAGTTCCCGGATTTGGACGTTTCGATCAGGGGGGCGGTGTCGATTGCCCGCAGATTGCAGGATCCGCTGGCAGAACTTGTCAAGATCGAACCAAAGAGCATCGGCGTGGGCCAGTATCAGCATGACGTGGACCAACACCGTCTGGGCCGGTCGCTGGAGGCGGTGGTCGAAGACGCAGTGAACGCGGTGGGGGTGGATCTGAACACCGCATCGGCTCCCTTGCTGGCGCGGGTGTCGGGGGTGGGGACCTCGCTTGCGGATGCCATCGTCGCCCATCGTGACCAGAACGGCCCGTTCAAGACGCGGCGCGATCTGTTGAAGGTCGCGCGGCTGGGACCGAAGGCTTTTGAACAGGCGGCAGGGTTCCTGCGGATCGCGGGCGGGGCGGAACCGCTGGACGCGTCCTCGGTCCACCCCGAGGCCTATGATGTGGCGCGGCGGATCGTGGCGGCCTGCGGGCGGGACATCCGCGCGTTGATGGGCGATGCGGCGGCGTTGAAATCCGTCGACGCGCGGCAGTTCGTCGATGATCGGTTCGGGTTGCCGACGGTGAAGGATATTCTGGCGGAACTGGAAAAGCCGGGCCGCGACCCCCGGCCATCGTTCCGCACGGCCACCTTCGCCGACGGTGTGAACGAAATCCGCGATCTGAAACCCGGGATGCTGCTGGAAGGCACAGTGACCAACGTCGCCGCCTTTGGCGCTTTTGTCGATATCGGGGTGCATCAGGACGGACTGGTCCACGTAAGCCAGTTGGCCGACCGTTTCGTGAAAGACCCGCATGAGGTGGTGAAGGCAGGGGATGTGGTGAAGGTGCGCGTGGTCGAGGTGGACGCGGCGCGCAAGCGCATCGCGCTGACGATGAAGGCGGATTCGGGCGAGGCACGGGAACGGGCAGCAGAGCGGGGGGCCGCGCCCCCCAAGCCCGCAACACGGGGTGGGGCGGGCAAACCGCTGCCATCTTCGGCCGGCCCGAAGGAAGCGGCGGGCGGGAATGCCTTTGCCGATGCGCTGAAGGGCAAGTTCGGGCGCTAATTGGGCGTCGGAGCCTTGCAGCAAAAGAAGAAGGGGGCTGTCTGCCCCCTCTGGGCCTGCGGCCCATTCACCCCCGAGGATATTTTCGCAGAGAAGATGGGGCAGTCGCATCTTCTGCGGGCGGGGCTGTAGGCTGTCAGTCGCCTGCGGGCCGCGGGGATTCTGCCTTTTCTTCTCTGGTCAAATATCCTCGGGGGGAGGCGCGGCACGCGCCGTGGGGGGCAGACAGCCCCCCCCCGCCGACGGGTCAGGTCGCGCTGCCGCCGACAGTGAGGCCGCCGATCAGCAACGTGGGTTGCCCCACGCCCACCGGCACCCATTGCCCGGCCTTGCCGCAGTTCCCAATGCCGGGATCCAGCTTCAAATCATTGCCGATGGCGCGGATCTGGCGCAGGGCGGTGGCGCCGTCGCCGATCAGCGTGGCGCCTTTGACCGGGGCGCCGATCTTGCCGTTCTGCACGCGATAGGCCTCGGTGCAGGAAAAGACGAACTTGCCATTGGTGATGTCGACCTGCCCGCCGCCGAAGCCCACAGCATAGATGCCATCCTTCAGATCGGCGAGGATCGCGGCGGGATCATCCTGGCCTGCAAGCATGTAGGTATTTGTCATGCGCGGCATGGGAATGTGCGCGAAACTTTCACGCCGGCCGTTGCCGGTGGGGGCGACTCCCATCAGGCGGGCATTCTGGCGATCCTGCATGTAGCCCACAAGGATGCCGTCTTCGATCAGCACGTTCTTGCCCGAAGGCGTGCCTTCGTCATCCACGCTGATCGACCCGCGCCGATCGGGGATGGTGCCATCATCTAGCACCGTCACGCCGGGGGCTGCGATGCGGCTGCCCATCAGGCCGGCGAAGGCCGAGGTCTGTTTGCGGTTGAAATCTCCCTCCAGCCCGTGACCGATCGCCTCATGCAGCAGGATGCCCGGCCAGCCGGGGCCGAGGACCACATCCATCATGCCCGCGGGCGCAGGGATCGCATCCAGGTTGACCAGCGCGATGCGCAACGCTTCGGCCACCATGGGTTGCCAATGGCTGCGCTCCATCAGGCGGGCAAGGCCGAAGCGACCGCCGCCACCCGTGCCACCCTGCTCACGGCGACCATTCTGTTCGACGATGACTGACACGTTCAGGCGGGCCATCGGGCGGATGTCGACAAGTCGCTGTCCTTCGGGGCGGAGGATTTCCACCTCTTGCAAGCCCGCGGCAAGCGTGGCCGACACCTGCACGACGCGCGGGTCGAGCGCGCGGGCATAGGCGTCAATCTCTTTCAGCAGGTCAAGTTTGCCTGCGAACGTGGCGTCCAGCATCGGGTCGGCGTCGCCATAGAGGCGGGTGTTCGTGCCCTTGGGGGCGTCGGCCAAGGTGCCGCCGCCATCCCCAACCGCAAGTCGGGCAGTTTCAGAAGCGCGGCGCAGGGCGCGTTCCGAAATTTCGGTCGAATGGGCGTATCCCGCCACCTCGCCACGCACGGCGCGCAGGCCAAATCCCTCGGAAGCATCATAGGATGCGGTCTTGATCCGACCATCGTCCAACACGATCGCTTCGGACCGTTTGCGTTCAAGGAACAGCTCGCCATCATCTGCACCAGCCGTGGCCGCACGCAGGATCGCAAGGGCGGCCCCTTCGTCCAGCGCCGTCTCGAAGGGGCGGAAGGGGGCATCGGTCATGGGGGCTGTCCTTGATCTGTGTCAAACGGCGCGCATTTGCCGCAACGGTTTGGCTTGCTGCGATGGCCTTAATATGGTTTCAAGCAGACCAGAAACAACGGGATTCTGCGCGGCTGTCTGTTGCGGGCAACGTGTGGGTAAAACGGCAGCGGCCCAAGGCCGCGCACGCGAACGGGATAAGAACATGCGTCTTTTGACCACTATGAAAGCTGTGGCTGCTGCTGGCACCGGCCTGCTTCTGTCTGGCACGGCCTTTGCGCAGGGGCTCGAGGTTGTGGGTGAGCCGCTGCCACAGAAGATGGGCTTCCAGCCCGCGGCGACCGAACTGGCGCGCGATCTGCAAGGGCTGGACCACATGATCCTGATCATCATCACGGTGATCACTGTGTTTGTGACGGCCCTGCTGCTCTGGGTCATGTTCCGTTACAGCGAAAAGCGCAACAAGACGCCGGCGACATTCACCCATAACAGCCCACTGGAAGTGGCGTGGACGGTGGTGCCGATCCTGATCCTGGTGTTCATCGGGGCCTTCTCGCTGCCGGTGCTGTTCAAGCAGCAGGAAATCCCTGTGGCGGATGTCACCATCAAGGTGACGGGCAACCAGTGGTACTGGTCCTATGAATACACCGACAACGGCGTGACCGAGGCGGCCGAGGCGACGCCGATTTCTTTTGACAGCTTCATGCTGGCGAAAGAGGATCTGGCGAAGTTCGGCTATGCAGAAAACCAGTATCTGCTGGCCACCGACACCGCTGTCGTGGTGCCCGTGGGCAAGACCGTTGTAATGAACGTGACGGCTGCGGATGTGATTCATTCGTGGAAGATCCCGGCCTTTGGCGTGATGCAGGATGCAGTGCCGGGCCGTCTGGCGCAGCTGTGGTTCGCCGCAGAGCGTGAGGGCATCTATTTCGGTCAGTGCTCGGAACTGTGCGGCAAGGACCACGCTTATATGCCCATCACGGTAAAGGTCGTGTCGGAAGAGGCTTATGCTGCATGGGTTGCCAAGGCCGAGGCGGGGGACGTGATGCTGTCGGCTGCCGATCTGGCCGCGCCGGTCGATCTGGCCTCCAACTGATTGATGCCGTGACAGGCAGGGGTGGCCCCGGCGCGCCGGGGTACCCACCCACCGATAGGAAGACAATACTATGAGCGATACCCGCGCCTTTGAAGCGCCCGGCGAGGCAGGTTTTGGCGACTATGTGCAGTTGCTGAAACCGCGCGTGATGTCGCTGGTGGTGTTTACGGCGCTGGTCGGGCTGCTTGTTGCCCCAGTTGGCGTGCATCCTGTCATCGCTTTTGCGTCGATCCTGTTCATTGCGCTGGGGGCGGGGGCCTCGGGCGCGCTGAATATGTGGTGGGATGCCGATATCGACGCCGTGATGCGCCGCACCAAGGGCCGCCCCGTTCCGGCGGGCAAGGTGGAGGCGGGCGAGGCGCTGGCGGTGGGCTTGGCACTGTCGGGCCTTTCGGTGGTGATGCTTGGGCTGGCGGCGAATTGGCTGGCGGCGGCATTGCTGGCCTTCACGATCTTTTTCTACGCTGTGGTCTATTCGATGTGGCTGAAGCGGTCGACGCCGCAGAACATTGTCATCGGTGGTGCGGCCGGAGCCTTCCCGCCCATGATCGGCTGGGCCTGCGCCACTGGCACAGTGTCGGTGGAAAGCCTGCTGATGTTCGCGCTGATCTTCATGTGGACGCCGCCGCATTTCTGGGCGCTGGCGCTGTTTATGAAGGATGATTATTCCAAGGCAGGCGTGCCGATGTTGACCGTGACGCATGGCCGCCGGTCCACGCGCAACCATATCCTGATCTACACGATCCTTCTTGCCCCGGTGGCGATTGGTGCGGCCTTCACCAGCATTGGCGGGCCGATCTATCTGACCGCTGCGCTGTTGCTGAACGCGTGGTTTCTGGTTGGGGCATGGCGCATCTGGCGTCGGCAAGAAGCTGTGGCCGAGGCGGACGGCTACAAGGTTGAGAAATCGGTCTTCCGTTTCTCGCTGTACTACCTGTTCCTTCTGTTTGGGGCATTCTTGGCCGAAACGGCTTTGAAACCCTATGGATTGGGGGGCTGGTGATGGCATTCCGGCCTGAGCATGAAATTCACAAGCGGCGCTTCGGGCGCAATCTGGGCGTGGCGGTCACGCTGGGCCTGTTCATCGTGTTGGTCTTTGCGTTGACGGTGGTCAAAGTCACGCGTGGCGATCCGATGCAGGCCTTTGATCATTCGGTTCGGCCGGAAATGGCATCCGAGGGGGCAAGCGAATGACGGGGCAAAAGCGGACTGCAGCGTATCTGGTTGGCGTGGTTGTGCTGATGGCCTCGCTGTCTTTCGCGGCGGTGCCGTTCTATGATTGGTTCTGCCGGGTGACGGGCTTTGGCGGCACGACCAGCGTAGCAACTGTCGCGCCGGATACGATTCTGGACCAGACGGTCGTGGTGAAGTTCGATGCCTCGCTGGAACGCGGCATGCCGTGGACCTTCCGCCCGGTGCAACGTGAAATGACCATCCGGATTGGGGAGAACGCGCTGGCGTTTTTTGAGGCATACAATCCGACCAGCCGTGCAGTTGCCGGCACGGCCAGCTATAACGTGACCCCGGATGCGGCCGGCGGCTATTTCTCAAAGATCGCCTGCTTCTGCTTTACCGAACAGGTTTTGCAACCCGGGGAACGGGTCGAAATGCCGGTAAGCTTTTTCGTCGATCCCGAGATCGTCAAGGACGCCGAAGGACGCTTTGTGAAAGAGATCACGCTGTCCTATACATTTTACGAAACACCCCTGCCCGAAGAACAGGCTGCACTTGATGCGGCTGCGGGTGAGGCGGTAAACTGACAAGAAACGCGAGGGAACCGGAATGGCACACGCCAAGAACCACGATTATCACATCCTGCCGCCATCCATCTGGCCCTTCCTCGGGGCGATATCGGCATTCGTCATGCTGTTCGGCGCAGTGCTGTGGATGCACGGCAATGGCCCGTGGATGGGGCTGATTGGTTTTGTGGGCGTGCTTTATGTCATGTTCGCCTGGTGGTCGGATGTGGTGAAGGAAAGCCAAGTGGGCGACCATACCCCTGTGGTGCGGATCGGCCTGCGCTATGGGTTCATCATGTTCATCATGTCCGAAGTGATGTTCTTCGCGGCATGGTTCTGGTCCTTCTTCAAACATGCGCTTTATCCGATGGGGCCGCAAAGCCCGGCTATTGATGGCATCTGGCCGCCGGCGGGGATCGAGACGTTTGATCCGTGGCATCTGCCGCTGATCAACACGCTGATCCTGCTGTGTTCGGGTGCTGCCGCGACCTGGGCGCACCATGCGCTGGTGCACGAGAACAACCGCAAGGACCTGATCAACGGGCTCGCGTTGGCGATTGTGCTGGGGATCCTGTTCACCTTCTTCCAGGCCTACGAATACAGCCATGCGGCCTTTGGCTTTGCGGGCAATATCTATGGCGCGAACTTCTTCATGGCGACTGGCTTCCACGGGTTCCATGTGGTGATCGGGACGATCTTCCTGACCGTCTGCCTGATCCGCGCGATCAAGGGCCATTTCACCCCGGAAAAGCATATCGGCTTTGAAGCGGCGGCTTGGTACTGGCACTTTGTCGACGTGGTCTGGCTGTTCCTGTTCGCCTCGATCTATGTCTGGGGTCGCTGAACCCCGGGCCTGATCAAGGCGCGGGGGGCGGCGCCCCGCCCCCCACCCTTTGCCGAAAGGCGCGGACCCGGGCGGGTGCGCGCCTTTCATTTTGACCGGAGGCTATTCCCGATGTTGCGCCGCATGATCTTTCCCTTGGCCATTGGCCTGCTGGGTGGGGCTGTCCTGATTTCGCTGGGGGTCTGGCAGATGCAGCGTCTTGTCTGGAAAGAGGCTGTGCTGGCCGACATAGCGACGCGGATTTCGGATGCGGCGGTGCCTCTGCCTGCCGTTCTGGACCCTGAGGCGGATCGCTATATGCCGGTCACGGCCGAGGGGCGGTTTACCGGGGAACATGCCGACGTGCTGGTCAGCCGCAAGCAGATCGGGCCGGGGGTGCGGGTGATTGAAGTTTTCGAGACAAACGATGGCCGCCGCGTTCTGGTGGACCGCGGTTTCCTGCGTGACGACGATAAGGGCAATCTGCGCGAGTCGGGGCCTGCAGTGATTGAGGGCAATCTGCATTGGCCGGACGAAACGGATGGCTTTACCCCACCCCCCGATCCGACCACGGGGCTGTGGTTCGCACGGGATGTGAACGCCTTGGCGGAGGCGTTGAACACAGAGCCGACATTTATTGTCGCCCGCAGGCCGACGGGCGGCGTGATCGAACCGATGCCGGTGGACACTTCGGGTATTCCGAATGACCATATGAACTATGCCATTACGTGGTTTTCGCTGGCTGCGGTCTGGCTGGGGATGACAGCGTATCTTCTGTGGCGTATCAGGCAGCGGACGGTTTGAAGGCATGACGATGAATTACATCTCGACCCGCGGGGCGGCACCGGTTCTGAGTTTTGGCGAAGCGATGATGACGGGCCTTGCCCGCGACGGTGGGCTTTACGTGCCCGAAGCCGTGCCGGTGATGGCGAAAGCGGATATCGCGGCGCTGGCCGGCTTGTCCTATGAGGACATCGCCTTTCGTGTGATGCAACCCTTTCTGGGCGGGCTTTTCACCGATGCAGAGTTTCGCGGACTGATCGCGAATGCCTATGCAGGCTTTGGCCACGCGGCGCGCGCGCCGCTGGTGCAGCTCGGCCCCAACCATTTCCTGTTGGAACTGTTCCACGGGCCAACGCTGGCCTTCAAGGATTTCGCCATGCAGCTCATCGGGCAGATGATGCAGGCGGCGCTGGCGAAATCGGGCGAGCGGGTCACCATCGTGGGCGCCACCAGCGGCGATACCGGATCGGCGGCGATGGAGGCGTTCCGGGGCTTGGCGAATGTGGACCTCTTCATCCTCTATCCGCATGGCCGCGTGTCCGAGGTGCAGCGACGGCAGATGACCACGCCGTCTGAGGCGAATGTCCATGCATTGGCGATGGATGGTGATTTCGATGATTGCCAAGCCCGCGTAAAGGACATGTTCAACGATTTCGCTTTCCGCGATGGGGTGCGGCTGGCGGGGGTGAATTCCATCAACTGGGCGCGGGTTCTGGCGCAGGTGGTCTACTACTTCTCATCCGCCGTGTCGCTGGGCGCGCCGCATCGGGCGGTGTCGTTTACGGTTCCTACAGGCAATTTCGGCGACATCTTCGCCGGGTACATCGCCCGCAGCATGGGCTTGCCGATCGATAAACTGGTGATCGCCACGAACCAGAATGACATTCTGGATCGCGCCATTCGGTCAGGGTCCTATGTCACCGATGGGGTTCGTCCGTCGATCAGCCCTTCGATGGATATTCAGGTGTCGTCGAACTTTGAACGCGCGCTGTTTGATGCCTATGGCCGCGATGGCGGGGCGGTGGCGCAACTGATGGCTGAGTTGAAGGCGGGCGGCTTTGCCATCAGCCAAGGCGCGTTGGAGATGTTGCGGTCGACATTTGCCTCGGGCCGGTGTTCCGAGGAGGAGACGGTTGCCACCATCCGCGCCACCTATGCCGCGACGGGTGAGGTGCTGTGCCCCCATTCCGCCGTAGGGGTGAAGGTGGCAGAGGAACATCTGGGTGATATGCCCATGATAACTTTGGCTACCGCGCATCCGGCCAAGTTCCCCGATGCCGTTCAGGGCGCGATGGGCGTGCGGCCTGCGCTGCCCGCCCGCATGGGCGATCTTTACGACCGGCCCGAGCGCATGACGCGGGTTGCCAACGATCTGGCCGCGCTGCAGGCCATCATTCGCGAAAGGACCGGGCATTGAGCCTGAAGATCACCACATTACCGAACGGCTTTCGCATTGTAACTGAATCCATGCCGGGTTTGCTGTCGGCCTCTGCCGGGGTCTGGGTCACGGCAGGCGGGCGGCATGAGCGGGCCGAGCAAAACGGGATTGCCCATTTCCTGGAACATATGGCCTTCAAGGGCACGGAACGGCGCACGTCGCTGCGCATCGCCGAAGAGATTGAAGATGTGGGCGGTTATATCAACGCCTATACCAGCCGCGAGATGACGGCCTATTACGCGCGCGTCCTGTCGCCCGATGTGGCGCTGGCGCTGGATGTGATTGCCGATATCGTGCTGAACCCCGTGTTCAACACCGATGATATCGAGACAGAGCGCCACGTCATCCTGCAGGAAATCGGGCAGGCGCTGGATACACCCGACGACATCATCTTTGACTGGCTGCAGGAAGTATCCTACCCGGATCAGCCTTTCGGCCGCACGATCCTTGGCCCGACCGAGCGGGTATCGTCATTCAAGCGCGATGATCTGCGCAGCTTTGTGGCCGAACACTACGGGCCGGACCAGATGATCCTTGCCGCTGCCGGGGGCGTGGACCATGACGCCATCGTTGCGCAGGCCGAGGCGCTGTTCGGGCATCTGAAACCCGTCGGCAATTCCCGCCTGCAGCCCGCCCGCTTTGGCGGCGGCGAGCGGCGCGAGGTGAAGGAGTTGGAGCAGGTCCATTTCGCGCTGGCCTTTGAAGGGCCGGGTTACCGCGCGCCCGATGTTTATGCCGCGCAGGTCTATGCAACGGCGATGGGCGGCGGCATGTCGAGCCGCCTTTTCCAGAAGATCCGGGAAGAACGCGGTCTGTGCTATTCGATCTTTGCTCAGTCGGGCGCTTATGAGGATACCGGGCAGATCACGGTGTACGCCGGAACCTCGGAAGATGAGATTGGCGATCTGGTTGGGCTGACGGTGGATGAACTGAAACGCGCCGCCGATGACATGACAGAGGCCGAGGTCAACCGTGCCCGCGTTCAATTGAAGGCAGGGCTGTTGATGGGGCTGGAAAGCCCCTCCAGCCGGGCAGAACGCAACGCGCGTCTGCTGGCGATCTGGGGAAGGGTGCCCAGCGTCGCCGAAACGGTGGAAAAGATCGACGCCGTATCGACCGCTGATGTGCGGACCTATGGCGCGGGGCTGGTCGCCGCGAAGGCCGCCGTCGCCCTTTATGGCCCTGTTGCGGATGCCCCCGATCTGGAGGCGATCCGGGCAAGGCTTGCTGCGTGATGCTGCCTTTTCGCCGCAGGGTGAAGATCGAGACAGAGCGGATGACGCTCCGGCTGCCCACCCATGGCGACTGGACGCAATGGGCAGCGCTGCGCGATGAAAGCGCTGCGTTCCTGACACCGTGGGAACCGGTCTGGGCGGGTGATCATCTGACACGGCGCGCATTTACCAACCGGGTCTATTGGGCCGCGCGGGCCGAGGCGCAGGGAACTGCGCTGCCGCTGTTGCTGATCCGGCGCGAGGATCAGGCGCTGCTTGGGGCGATCACATTGGACAATATCCGCCGTGGCCCCGCGCAATCGGGAACTTTGGGCTATTGGATTGGTGAGCGGTTCAGTCGCCGGGGATTTATGCGCGAGGCGATTCAGTCGGTCGTGCATCACGCCTATACCACGCTTGACCTCAGCCGGATTGAGGCCGCCTGCCTACCGGAAAACGCCGCCTCGCGCGGGGTGCTGGAGAAATGTGGCTTCAAATATGAGGGCGTGGCGCAAAGCTATCTGCAGATTTCGGGGCGCTGGCGGAACCACGTCCTCTATGCCGCGCTTCGGCTGGATCGCCGGGGCCGGACGGGCGTGGGCTGACTCAGCTTTCCTGTGGAAAACACCGCCATCTGACGAAAGCGTGATGCGGCGGTCGCCGGTGATCGTGGCAGGCTTTCAGTCTTGGATCAGGCCAGAACGGTGGTGCGATGGGGCAGGCAAGATTTGCAATCGGGCTGGTCGTTGCGCTATTGATGGGGCCTATGGTCGGCCACGCATCAGCGCAGGACCGCATTCCTTCCAACTGCTTTGCTTTGGCCAATGCCCCGGCGCCGGAACGGGTTTGGCGCGCTTCAATCGGGACGCCGCTGGAAGCGGGGCATGTGCGGATTCGTTTTCTGGACCACGCCAGTTTCGCGATTGAGACCGAAGATGGCACTTTGGCGGTGACGGACTACACCGGATATGTCGGCAACCCGGATGTGGTGCCGGATGTAGTGACGATGAACAACGCCCATTCCACGCATTGGACAAGTAACCCCGATCCACGGATTCCCCATGTGCTATCCGGCTGGCCGCAGGACGGACAACCTGCCTTTCACGAACTGGACCTCGGCTCAATGCTGGTACGCAACGTGACAACCGACACACGCGGCCCCTTCGGCGAAGGGGCGAGAGCCGATGGCAATTCTATCTTTGTCTTCGAGGCGGGCGGTCTGTGCATCGGCCATCTGGGGCATCTGCATCAGATCCCGGATGATGCGCAATATGCGTCAATCGGGCGGCTGGATGTGGTGATGGTGCCCGTAGATGGCGGCTATACTATGAGCACCGAGGCCATGGCCGAGGTGGTGGGCCGTCTGCGGGCGTCGGTCGTGATCCCGATGCACTGGTTTTCCGGCGCGTCGCTGGTGACGTTTCTGGATGAGATGGAAGGCAGTTTCGACGTGGTCGAAACCGGCGGCCCCGACCTTGACTTGTCGCTGCAGGACCTGCCGGGACGGCCCACGATCATGGTGCTGGAGCCGGCCTATATTCCCTGACGCGCCCCCTTTTATGGCATGAGGGCGCGGGATAGGAAGGGGGCGAAGGAGCCCGCCCCATGCTGAACGCTGCCGATGATGCCTTTGCCCTCCGACTGGCTGCGCTCCTGCCCGAGGGTGCAGTGCGATCGCCCGAAGCGCGTTACTTGGAAGAACCACGGGGACAGTGGCAGGGGCTGGGCGGTCTATTGGTACTGCCCGGCACAACCGTCGAAGTGCAGTCCGTGGTGCGCGCCTGTGCCGAGGCGCGTGTCGGCATCCTGCCTTGGGGCGGGGGCACCGGGCTGGTGGGTGGGCAGGTGATGCCGTACGGCCCAGCACCTGTGATCCTGTCACTGGAGCGGATGGCTGCGCTGCGTGGCATATGGCCGGAAGAGAATGTGATGGTGGCCGAGGCGGGCATGACCCTTTCGGTCGCGCAGGACGCGGCAGCGGGCGTGGGCCGGCAGTTCCCCCTGTCGCTGGCCAGCGAAGGTACGGCGCGGGTCGGCGGTGTGCTGGCCACAAATGCGGGCGGGATCGGTGTGCTGCGCTACGGCAACGCCCGCGACCTGTGCTTGGGTGTCGAGGCGGTGATGGCTGACGGATCGCTGCTGAGCGGGCTGAAACGGCTGCGCAAGGATAATACCGGCTATGACCTGCGGCATCTGCTGATCGGGGCAGAAGGAACGCTTGGCATCATCACCGCGGCGGCGCTGCGGATGGTGCCGCGCCCGGCGGCGAGAGTGACGGCGCTGCTGGTTGTGGCGAACCCGGCCGCCGCGTTGCGCTTGCTGACGCTGTGCCAGAACCGGGTGCCGGGGATGGTTTCGGCCTTTGAACTGATCAGTCGGATGGGGTTCGCCTTCTTGGCCGAGAAGATGCCCGAAGTGGTCTGTCCGTTCCCCACGCCGCCGGGTTGGTGCGTCTTGCTGGAATTGGGTTTGCCTTCGGTCTTTGAAGCGGAATCCGTGATGGCCGGGATCTATGCTGAAGCGGATGAGGCCGGGTTGGTGCAGGACGGCGTGATCGCTGCGTCCGAGGCGCAGCGCAGCGCCCTGTGGCGCATCCGTGAATCCATCCCCGCGGCGAACCGTCTGGTCGGGGCGGTGTCATCACATGACATCTCGCTTCCGCTGTCAGAGGTGCCGGCCTTCATCACGCGGGCCGATGCGGCGCTGGCGCGGATCGGGGACTGGCGCATCAACTGCTTTGGCCATCTGGGTGATGGGAACCTGCATTACAATGTCTTCCCCGCGGCAGGGCGCAGCCGCAAGGACCATGACGGCCAGCGCGATGCGATCAGGGCTTGTGTGCATGATCTGGTGCATGAGATGGGCGGGTCGATCAGCGCAGAACATGGCATCGGGCGTTTGAAAGTGGGTGATCTGGAACGCTACGGCGATCCGGGCAAGCTGGAAGCGATGCGTGCGATCAAGGCGGCGCTTGATCCGCTGGGTATCCTCAATCCCGGCGCTGTCTTGCGGCAGGGGTGAGCAGAGAGAATCCTAGCTAAAGATTTTCGACTTCTGAAGAATTTCCGTGGAAATTCGTCCGCGAGGGTGGGGAAAGGTGCAGGTTTCTGTTGCCAGGTACCTGCGAACCCCGCCTTACGCGGCTAAGCGCAAGGACTTAGATTTGGTATTGCGAACTGCTTACGCAGCAAGCGCCACCGGAGCACGGTTGTCATTGGCAACTGTGATCTTGGACCGATAACGGTGGTACCTCACCGAGCAAAAGCTGGCCTCTTTGAACGTTCGTCGATCCTATTTCGGCCCCGAACCCCCGCAATGATCGGGTGGATTGGTGGAGCCGCCGGGTACCGCCCCCGGGTCCGAGCCGTCTATTACAGGTGCGTTTATCGCCATAGTCCGAGTTGCCCCGAACACCCTGAGATATAGGCACGGACCGGGCGGGCCGCAAGTCATTCCGCCGGAAATGAAAAACGCCCGGGGTTTCCCCCGGGCGCTTCTTGCAAGGTGGTGGGGAGGATCAGAATCCCGCTTTGATGTTCTCGAATTCCTGAATCATCTTCTCACGGAAATCCGGGGAAACGGGCGTTTGCGCGAGCAAGGTGGTCGTTACCGGATCAACGAAGGCGGCCTTCAGTTCCTCGGCCGGAATTTCAGCCATCGCTGCATTGTTGGAATGGGCATAGCCCAGTTCTTCCAGGAGCGTCTTGGCTGAACCATGGGCGAGCAGCGAGTTGATAAAGTCATAGGCCTTGTCTTCCGACCCCGGCGCATCCTTCATGTTCACATAGCCGCAATACCAGGTCGACGATCCCTCTGCCGGGGCGCGGTTAAAGCCGATGGGGAAATTCTCGGCCTGCAACAGCGCAACGCCATCGTTCCACGACCATGCAACCAGAACTTCGCCCGTCGCCATCAACTGCGAAAGTTCTGCCGGGTCTGCCCAATAGGCGCGGACATTCGGATGTACCGTGCGCAGCCAGTCAGCAGCGGCCTGGAATTGTTCATCCGTCACGGCGTCCCAGTTGGTTACCCCGGTCGCAAGGAAGGCGAGCGCCCAGATGTCGTCCGAATTGTCGGGCAAGGAGATACGGTTGGCGTATTTCGGGTCTGCGAACACTTGCAGCGTGGCCACATCTTCGACAGGAACCTCGGTGGTGTTGTAAGCCACGGCAGTATAGGCGTAGTCCGTCGGAATGAACCAAACACCGGCGTCATCCTTGACCACGGCGGAATCAAGCAGAACCGGGTTGATATTGGCGAATTCGGGGATCTTCGAGGTATCCCATGGCTCGATCAGGTCAGCGTCCTTGTAACGCGGCAGGCTGGCCACGCAGGGATGGGTCACATCGGATTTGAATCCGGAACTGACCTTCTGGAAGGCCTCATCATCATCAGCGAAGAAGGAATAGGTCGGGTTCTCCCCATGCTTTGCGACATACTCTGCCAGAATGCCATCAATCTCCCAACCGGCCCAATCGAAAACTGTCATTTCGGCATCGGCGGCGCGGGCGGCGCCAGACAAGGTGGTGATGGTTGCGACGGTCGCGAGCAGTAGTCTGGAGTGTTTCATTCGTTTCCCTCACTGTTGGATTCAGGCCGATTTTCCCAATTCGACCAGATTGTATTCGACGCTAGTTGACCCATTAACGGGGCTCAAGCCCACAACACAGATTGGATTTGTTTGTCATTGCGACAAGAGGTGCAAGCGGTTCATGCTGATTTTTCCGGCATATGTGCCAGCAGAACAGGCAGAAATCGGCTTCGTCGGCCCGTCGGCGCGAAGTTCAGAAGGTGGGATAGGGAATGTTCAGGGCTTTGGTCGTTGAAAAAGACATGTCAGGTGCCACTCAGGCTGGCGTTCAAGTGTTGGACGAGGAACGGCTGCCTAGCGGAAATGTCAGAGTGGCAATCGACTATTCCACGCTGAACTACAAAGACGCGCTTTGCATGGGGTCGGGGGGTGGCATGGTTCGGGTCTGGCCGCATGTGCCGGGCATCGATTTTGCTGGGGTGGTGGAGGCGTCAGAGGATGGCCGATACAAGCCGGGGGACAAGGTGGTGCTGACCGGCTGGCGGGTCGGGGAAAGCTGGTGGGGAGGCTTTGCCGAAAAGGCGCGGGTGATGGGTGACTGGCTGGTTCCTCTGCCCGAAGGCCTGACGACGCGGCAGGCGATGGCGCTGGGCACGGCGGGCTTTACCGCGATGCTGGCGCTGATCGCGCTTGAGGCGCATGGGCTGGATCCCGATCAGGGTGAGGTGTTGGTGACCGGTGCCGCAGGAGGTGTGGGTTCTGTTGCCGTTGCACTGCTGGCGGCGCGGGGCTACCGGGTGGCAGCCGTGACCGGACGACCGGAAACAGCGGATTACCTGCGCGACCTTGGGGCAAGCAGGATCATTCCACGCGATGATCTGGCCAAGACTGTTGCCAAGCCGCTGGAGTCAGAGGCATGGGCAGGTTGCATTGACAATGTGGGGGGCGCAATGCTGGCCCGCATTCTAGGGCAGATGAGGGCCAACAGTTCCGTCGCAGCAGTGGGTTTGGCGGGCGGGGCGGACGTACCGATGAAGATCACGCCGTTCATCCTGCGCGGAGTGAATCTTTTGGGGATTCATTCCGTGACGGTGCCATTGGCCAAACGCACGCTGGCATGGGAACGGCTGGCCGCCGATCTGCCCATGGCGCGGCTTGAAGCGATGGTAAAGGTGTGCGGCTTGGCCGATCTGCCCGGCCTTGGCCGCCAGATCCTTGCCGGAGCCGTGCAGGGGCGGGTGGTGGTGGATGTGCGCCGATGAGGCGGTTTGACGACGGCGAAACCTGCCGCTAACAAGACAGATGAGGCAGGCGGAAACGTCGCGTCTCTGCCGGCGGGGGAGCAATCCCGTCGGTCCGGCTGGAAGACCTGCCACGGATCGGGACAAGCCCCGCCCGTGCGGGGCTGGCCGGGTCCGACCGGAAACGCTGATGAGAAAGACCCCAGAGCCATGACCGCGCTAGACCTTGATTTCGTCCGTTCGCAATTCCCGGCCTTCGCTTCGCCGGTGCTGTCGACCCACGCATTCTTTGAGAACGCGGGTGGCAGCTTTCCCTGCCATCAGGTGGTGGATCGGCTGCACCGGTTCTATACCGACCGGAAGGTGCAGCCTTATGCACCCTATCCGGGCGCGCAGGCGGGCGGGGATGAGATGGACGAGGCGCGCACCCGTCTTGCCGATATGATGGGGGTGAAGCGCGAGGAAGTGTCCTTCGGTCCGTCGACAAGCGCAAATACCTATGTTCTGGCGCAGGCAGCTCGGAAATGGCTGTCGGGCAAGGGACTGGCCATTGTCGTTACCGATCAGGACCATGAGGCCAATTCCGGTGTCTGGCGGCGTCTGTCCGATGAGGGTGTCGAGGTGCGGGAATGGAAGGTTGACCCGGCGACCGGGTCGCTTTCCTTGGACGGGCTGCAAGCTCTGCTCGCTGATGGAAAAGTGCGGCTTGTCTGCTTTCCGCATTGTTCCAATGTGGTGGCCGAACTGAATGACGTCGCTGCCATCTGCGAAGTGGCGCGCGAGGCGGGCGCGCGGACGGTGGTCGACGGGGTTAGCTATGCGCCACATGGCTTTCCTTTCGTGCCGGGACTGGGGTGCGACGTTTATCTGTTTTCCGCCTACAAGACGTTTGGGCCTCATCAGGGCATCATGGTGATCCGCGAAGCCTTTGGTATGGAACTGCCGGGGCAGGCGCATTTCTTTAACAATGACACGCTCTACAAGCGGTTCACCCCGGCCGGGCCGGATCACGCGCAAATCGCGGCCTGCGCGGGGATGGCGGATTACATTGATGCGCTGGCCGAACGGCACGGGATCACAGGCAACGCGGCCCAGCGGAACATCGGCGTACATGATCTGATGCGCGCACAGGAGGTGGCGGTGATCGCGCCACTGTTGGACTATCTGGCGGCCCGCAATGATCTGCGGCTGATCGGGCCGCGCGATGCAGCGCGGCGCGCGCCGACTGTGGCGGTTGACCTTGGCCGCGCGGCAGAGCCTGTGTCAGAGGAACTCGGCAAGCGCGGGATTGCCTGCTGGGCCGGGGATTTTTATGCCGTGCGTCCGTTGATGGCGATGGGCGTGGATCTGGACAAGGGCGTGCTGCGGATGAGCGCGGTTCATTACACATCGCCCGAGGATGTGGCGCGTCTGATCGCGGGGCTGGACGACGTGTTGTGAAGGGGCTGCTGTGATCCGGTGGGAAGGGCGGCGCGTATCCATATTTAGAATAGACAGGCGCGCATGACTCTTCCTCCACTGATCCTTTGGTTCCGCCGCGATTTGCGGTTGAATGACCTGCCGATGTTATCGGCGGCATTGGCAAGTGGTCAGCCCATTGTTCCGGTGTTCATTCTTGATCAGGAAACCGAAGCCACTGGCGCGGCGGCGAAATGGCGGCTGGGCTTGGGACTGGCGGCTTTTGCCGCGCGGCTGGCTGGTCTGGGCGCGCAGTTGATTCTGCGGCGGGGTGCGGCGCTTCCGGTTTTGGAAGCGTTGATCGCGGAAACCGGGGCCACGGGTGTACTGTGGTCGCGACTCTATGATCCGGCCTCCAAGGCGCGCGATACCGGGGTGAAGGCGGCGCTCAAGGCGCGGGGGCTGCGGGCAGACAGTTACGCCGGCCATCTGATGCATGAGCCTTGGACGGTGGAGACGGGGCAGGGCGGGTTTTACCGCGTATACACCCCCTATTGGCGCGCGGTGCGCGGGCGCGATGTGGCAGCCCCGGTGGCGGCCCCGGCGCGCCTGCCTTTGCCGGATGTCTGGCCCGCCTCGGACCGGTTGCAGGACTGGCACCTTGGTGCCGCCATGCGGCGCGGCGCGGCGGTCGTGGAGCAGCATGTGCATGTGGGCGAAGAGGCGGCACAGGCGCGGCTGGAGCGGTTTCTGGCGGAGCGGGTGGACCGCTACTCCATCGCCCGCGACCTGCCGGGTGAGGCAGGGACATCGAACCTGTCCGAAAACCTGACATATGGCGAGATCGGCATCCGCCGGGTCTGGCATGCGGCGATGGTGGCTTTTGAACGCGGCAGTGCGGGGGCCGAGACCTTTCTCAAGGAATTGGTCTGGCGCGAGTTTTCCTATCACCTCATGCACCACACGCCGCAGATCACCCATGCCAACTGGAAACCCGAATGGGACAGCTTCCCATGGCAGGGCGAAAGCGCGGCGGTCGATGCCTGGCGGCGCGGCATGACGGGCGAACCCTTTGTCGATGCCGCCATGCGCGAGATGTATGTGACTGGCACAATGCACAATCGGGGGCGGATGATCGTGGCTTCTTACCTGACCAAGCATCTGATGACGCATTGGAAGCTGGGTCTGGACTGGTTCGCCGATTGCCTGACGGATTGGGATCCGGCCGCCAATGCGATGGGTTGGCAATGGGCGGCGGGGTCGGGGCCGGACGCGGCCCCCTATTTCCGCATCTTTAACCCGGCGACGCAGGTGGAAAAGTTCGATCCTAAAGGTATCTATCGCCGCCGCTTCATCGCCGAAGGCCAACGCGCGCCGGGGACCGAGGCGCTGGCCTTCTTCGAGGCCGCGCCGCGATCCTGGGGGCTGGACCCGTCCCGCCCCTATCCGAAACCGATCGTCGATCTGGCCGAAGGCCGGGGGCGGGCGCTGGCCGCCTATGCGGCGCGAGGGAGCGGTGCCGCATGACGCAAGGTCAGGCAGCGGATCAGGCTCGTAAAGACAGTTTTCAGCTATATGAAACCCTTGAGTGCGCAGCGCGTATCTGTGACTGTTGAAACAAAAAGAAGAAACGTGGGGAGTTTATGGACGTTCTGACCAGCATAAAGGGCCAGTCTGGCCTGCCGCGTTATTTTGCTTCGGCCTTTGCCGTGCTGAAGGGAATGGGCCGAGGGCGGCTTGATTTCGTGATGCCTGACGAGCGGCGCTTTCGGATCGAGGGCACAAAGCCCGGTCCGGTGGGCGAGGTCGTGGTGCACAATCCGGATGTTTTTTCCCGCCTTGTGCGCGAAGGCGATCTGGGCTTTTGCGATGCCTATCTAGAAGGTTGGTGGTCGACCCCCGACCTGCAGGCGCTGATGGACCTTGTCCAGCTGCCAGAGAACGACTCCATCAATGATGGCTTTCCGGGCATGGGGCTTTTGCGGCTTTATGAACGGATGCGCTTTTGGCTGCAGGCCAACAGCAAGCGGCAGGCAAAGAAAAACATCAGCTATCACTATGACCTGGGCAACGATTTCTATCGGCTTTGGCTGGATGACACGATGACCTACTCCTCGGCCATCTTCAGCAGCGGACAAGAAAGCCTTGAGGCGGCACAGACCGAAAAATACAAGTCCATGGTCGATCAAATGGGTGCCGTGCCCGGCGACCATGTTCTGGAAATCGGCTGCGGCTGGGGCGGTTTTGCCGAATATGCGGCGCGCGAACGCGGTCTGCGGGTAACGGCCCTGACCATTTCACAGGCACAGTACGATTTTGCGGTTTCGCGGATGGCAAAGGCCGGACTTTCGGACAAAGTCGAGATCAAGCTGCAGGATTACCGCGATGAGCGCGGCGTCTATGATGGCATCGCCTCGATCGAGATGTTCGAAGCGGTGGGCGAGAAGTACTGGCCAGTCTATTTCGAAACTCTGCGTGAGCGGCTGAAACCGGGCTGCCACGCGACCTTGCAAATCATCACCATCGCCGACAAACGATGGGACGTGTATCGCCGCGGCGTGGATTTCATTCAGAAATACATCTTCCCCGGCGGCATGTTGCCATCTCCTTCGGTGCTGCGCGCCGAGGTAGAGAAGGCCGGGTTGAAGGTGAAGGGGTCAATCGAGTTTGGTGAAAGCTATAGCCAGACCCTGCGGCGCTGGCATGAGACATTCAACGCGCGCTGGGATGATGTGGCGCGGATCGGCTTCGACGATCGGTTCCGCAGAATGTGGAACTTTTACCTCACCTCTTGCGCTGGGGCTTTTCAGGGCGGAAACTGCGACGTAACACAGATTACCGTCACCCGACCAAGTTGAGGCCACGCCCATGCCCACCGCCGCGAAGCTGGTTGCCGCACTGAGCTTTGCATTTCTAGCCTGGGTGGTCTGCATCGTCGTCGAAGGGGTCCTACCCGCGAATGAGCGGGTGGGGAATCTGTATCCGGTGTCCATCGTCTGTGGTGCGCTGGCGGGGTGGTTCATCTCGGGCGCGGCAAAGCGTGCAAAGTACCATGAGGCGGCGTCGACCGGGATTCGCACTGTGGCAACCGCCATTATCCTGGCACTTGGCACATTCTCCGTTGCAACGATGCTGCAGATCGCCTTCCGTGGGCGGTATCGTGGCCCGATGGAGGCGCTGTTGGATATTGTGCATCAGTTTCTTGGATTTGGGACGGTGCTGCTGTCTGCTTCGGTGATCGTGGCCCTGCTGTTGGGCGGGGCAATTGCCGGGATGGTCACGGAATACGCCGGACGGCGCTGGCGTTAAGGCGAGATCATGGCCTCTGTCTTCGTTTACGGTACGTTGTGCCACGCGCCCTTGCTGCGCCAAGTGCTGGGGCGCGATGCTGACAGCCAGCCCGCAATCTTGGCCGATCATGCGGTCTTTGCGGTGGCGGGTGGCGGCTATCCCACATTGCGCGCCAAGACCGGGGCCGTCGCAACGGGCCTTCTGCTGGAAGACCTGACAGAAGCCGACATCGCACGACTGGATTTCTACGAAGACGGCTTCGGCTATGCTGGGCGGCCCGCGCAGGTAGAGGCAGATGGAAAGCCTTTCACCGCGCAGGTCTACTTCCCCCCGGTGGAGGGTGGGGTTGCAGATGCGCCGTGGAACCTTTCGGCTTGGGTGGCGCGCCACGGGGCGGCGGCCCTATTGGCCGCTGATGATTTCATGGCGCTGATGGGACGGGTGCCTGCCGCAACGGTGGCCGCGCGCTACGGCTCCATGCTGGTGCGCGCGGCAAGCGCAGTGCGGGCGCAGCGGCCGCAAGTGGCAACCTTGCGTCGACATTCACGTCCCGAAGACCTTCGGGTCAAGGCGCGCAATCTGGCCTATGCAAAGTTCTTCGCGGTCGAGGAATGGGATGTCTCCTGGCGGCAATTCGACGGCGCGATGAACGAGGCGGTGGGGAGGGCGGTGTTTGTCTCCTGCGACGCAGTCACCGTGCTGCCCTATGACCCGGTGCGCGACCGGGTGCTATTGATCGAACAGTTCCGCGCTGGCCCAATGGCGCGTGGCGATGCCGGGGCATGGCAGCTTGAGGCAATTGCGGGCCGGATCGATGCGGGCGAAACGCCTGAAGAGGCCGGGCGTCGCGAGGCGGTGGAAGAGGCAGGTCTGCAACTTGGCGCGCTGCTCGCAGTGGCAGAGTATTATCCCAGCCCCGGCATTCTAACGGAATTCCTTTATTCCTATGTCGGCCTGGCCGATCTACCCGACGGCGTCGCGGGTGTCTTTGGCGAAGCAGATGAAGCCGAGGATATCCGCGGCCATCTGATCAGCTTTGACCGGATGATGGACCTGGTGGCCAGCGGCGAGATCGCGAATTCACCCCTGATTCTGACAGCGCTCTGGTTGCAGCGCGAACGTGGGCGTTTGCGGGCGGGGCTGTAGCCCCGCCCAACCCGTCACAGGGCGAGGGAAACCCAAGCGCCATTACGCTTTGATGACCGGACGCAGGCATCGACAAAGGCCACGCCCTCTAACCCTTCTTTCAGCCCGGGGAAAGTAACGGCCGCATCAAGGGCTGCACCATCCCGCCGGGTGATAATAGCGCGCGCCGCTTCCGCATAGATATTGGCAAAGCCTTCCAGATACCCCTCCGGATGGCCCGGCGGCACGCGCGTGACGCGCCCCGCCTCTGGCCCCGATCCGGCGCCGCCCCGCGTCAGGCGATATCTCGGCTGCCCCAGCGGCCCGACCCAAAGGTAGTTCGGGTCTTCTTGCGCCCATTCCATGCCGGCTTTCGTGCCATATACGCGCAGGCGCAGCCCGTTCTCGCAGCCGGAAGCCACCTGAGAACACCACAGCATCCCCCGCGCTCCACCTTTGTAGCGCAGCATCACATGGCCGTTGTCATCCACCCGCCGCCCCGGAACGAAGCTTTGCAGATCGGCGGCAAGGCTGTCGAGTTCCAGCCCCGTGACGAAGGCCGCAAGGTTGAAGGCATGGGTGCCGATATCCCCCGTCGATCCGCCCGCCCCGGTGCGGGCCGGATCGGTGCGCCAATCGGCCTGTTTCTGGCCGCTCTGTTCGATGGGTTCGGCCAGCCAATCCTGCGCATATTCCACCTGCACCACGCGGATTTCGCCTAGATCGCCGTTGCGCACCATCGCCGCCGCCTGACGGATCATCGGATAGCCGGTGTAGTTATGCGTCAGCGCAAAGATCACGCCCGACGCCTCGGCCGCCTTGGCCAGCCGCTTCGCCTCGGGCAGGGTCGCAGTCAGGGGCTTGTCGCAGATCACATGGATGCCGCGCCGCAGGAACTGCATCGCCACGGGGGCGTGCATGTGGTTGGGCGTGACGATGGCCACCGCCTCGATCCCGTCCTTGCGGCGGGCCTCGCGGGCGGCCATGTCGGCGAAACTGGCATAGGTGCGACGCGGATCGACGCCCAGATCAGCCCCCGATGCCGCGCTCTTTTCCGGATTGGCGGAAAAGCACCCGGCCACCAGTTCATACTGATCATCCAGACGTGCGGCGATGCGATGGACTGCACCGATGAAGGCGTCTCGCCCGCCGCCCACCATGCCCAGCCGGATGCGCGGTGCCCGCGCCACATGCGCCCCTGTGATGGCCATTCTCAGCCCTCCCTCTCATCTTCTCTGCGAAAATATCCCCCGGGGGTCCGGGGGTGTGAAACCCCCGATCCCGCACTCTTAATCCAAGCCCAGCATCCGGCGGTTCGCGGCCCGGTCCGTTCCCGCATCGGCGAAATCGTCAAAGGCCTTTTCCGTTACCCGGATGATGTGGTTGCGCACAAACTCCGCGCCTTCCCGCGCCCCATCCTCGGGGTGCTTCAGGCAGCATTCCCATTCCACCACCGCCCAGCCGTCAAAGCCGTATTGCGTCAGCTTCGAGAAGATGCCCACGAAATCCACCTGCCCGTCCCCGGGGCTGCGGAAACGGCCCGCGCGGTTGACCCAGGATTGGAACCCGCCATAGACGCCCTGTCGCCCGGTCGGGTTCAACTCTGCATCCTTGACGTGGAACATGCGGATGCGGTCGTGGTAGATGTCGACGTGATCCAGATAGTTCAGATGCTGCAACACGTAATGCGACGGATCATAAAGCATGCAGGCCCGTGCATGGCCCTTCACCCGATCCAGAAACATCTCATAGCTGATCCCGTCATGCAGATCCTCTCCGGGATGTATCTCATAGCAGACATCAACCCCCATCTCTTCGGCATGGTTCAGGATGGGCAGCCAGCGGCGGGCCAGTTCATCAAAGGCCTCTTCTATCAGCCCCGCCGGGCGTTGCGGCCAAGGATAGACATAGGGCCAGGCCAGCGCGCCGGAAAAGGTGGCATGGGCGGACAGGCCAAGATTGCGGCTGGCGGTCAGCGCCTTTTTGACCTGATCCACCGCCCATTCGGCCCGTGCCTTGGGGTTTCCGCGCACGGCGGGGGCGGCAAAGCCGTCAAAGGCGCTGTCATAGGCCGGGTGAACGGCGACCAACTGACCCTGCAGGTGGGTGGACAGTTCGGTCACGGTGATGCCCACCTCGGCGGCCTCACCCTTGAACGTGTCGCAATAGTCCTTGGACGCGGCAGCCTTGTCCAGATCGAACAGCCGCCCGTCCCAGCTTGGCACCTGTACGCCCACATATCCGCAATCGGCGGCCCAGCGGGTGATGGACTTCCACGAATTGAACGGCGCGGCATCGCCCGCGAATTGCGCCAGAAACAGCGCAGGGCCCTTGATCGTTTTCATTGTCACTCCTCCCTTTTGGTTTCGGCGTGGCCCCTTTGTGGCAGCGGATACCGGGCCTGTTCGACAAAACCTGCCATATCTGACCGCGCGACTGCGCGCGGTTCAAGGAAAATGATCGGGGCAGGGGTCTTTGCCTCCCGCTTTGCAACTTGATCAAATCCATGCGCAAAGGTTAGCTGTCGCAAAGACTGGCAGGGCAGGGCGGATGGACGAAGACACGCGGAAGATACCGTCGCACGAAGTGACCTATGGCCGGTTGCGCGACATGATCCTGTTCGGTCACCTGCAGCCCGGCCAGCCGGTCACGATTCAGGGCCTGATCCGCGATCTGGAGGCCGGGATGACCCCCGTGCGCGAGGCGATTCGCAGGCTGACAGCCGAAGGCGCGCTGCTGCCGCAGGGCAACCGCCGTGTAGCCGTGCCGCAATTGACGCCCGCACTGCTGGACCAGTTGGCCTTTGTGCGCCTGACGGTTGAGCCGAAACTGGCCGAACTGGCTGGCCGCCACCTGACGCCAGACCTGATAGACCGGCTGGAGGCGATTGACGATGAGGTAGACCAAACGATCCGCGCAGGCGCTGTGAGCGGCTATCTGGAAGCAAACCACGTCTTTCACTTCGCGCTTTATGAGGCGTCTGAGGCGCCGATTCTGGTGGATATCGCTCGGTCCCTCTGGCTGCGTTTTGGCCCGTCCCTCCGGGTGGTGTGCGCGCGCTATGGGGCGTCCGCCCTGCCCGACCGGCATGAGGAAGCTTTGGCGGCCATGCGGGCGGGTGACACCGTGGCGCTGGCGCGTGCCATCGAGAATGACATCCAGCAGGGGATCGACCAGATCCGCCAGGCCCAGGCGCAGGGCGAAATCTGAGGCCGGATCGCCCGGCGCAGGCACTCGGGGCTTTGCCCCGGACCCCAGAGTATTTGGGCCAAGATGAAGCCGGTTGGTCCAAAAAAAACACGCGATCTATAATTTGATCAAATTTCTTGATGGCAAGTGTGTTTGATCATATGCTGATCTCTGAAGCCAGCCGATTTGGCGGGCCGCTGATTCCGCGAGGGCCTTTTCATGAACATGATCACCAACCACATGCCGACGGCCGAGCTTCAGGCGCTGGACGCGGCGCATCACATGCACCCTTTCACCGACTCGAACGGACTTGCCGCCAAGGGCGCGCGGGTCATCACACGGGGCAAGGGCGTGTGGCTGACCGATAGCGAAGGCAACCAGATCCTTGATGGCATGGCCGGTCTGTGGTGCGTGAACATCGGATATGGCCGCAAGGAACTTGCCGAAGTTGCCGCGCGGCAGATGGAAGAACTGGCCTATTACAACACCTTCTTCCAGACGACGCATGTGCCTGCCATCGCGCTGGCGGCCAAGATTGCCGAACTGGCGCCGGGCGATCTGAACCATGTGTTTTTTGCAGGTTCGGGGTCGGAGGCGAATGACACCAACATCCGTCTCGTCCGCCGCTATTGGCAGGTCAAAGGCCAGCCCGACAAGCGCGTGATCATCGCCCGCAAGAACGGCTATCACGGCTCTACGATGGGCGGCGGCAGCCTTGGCGGCATGACCCCGATCCATGCCCATGGCGGCATGATCGACGGGATCGTTCATATCGACCAGCCCTATTGGTGGGGCGAGGGCGGCGACATGACCGAAGCAGACTTCGGCATCGCCCGTGCGCGGCAGCTTGAGGATAAGATCCTTGAACTGGGCGTGGAAAACGTCGCGGCCTTCATCGGGGAACCGGTGCAGGGCGCGGGCGGCGTGATCATTCCGCCCGCCACCTATTGGCCCGAGATTCAGCGCATCTGCGACAAGTACGGCATCCTTCTGATCGCGGATGAGGTCATCACCGGGTTCGGCCGCACCGGCAACTGGTTCGGGTCGCAGACATTCGGTATCAAGCCGCATATCATGACCATCGCCAAGGGCCTGTCCTCGGGCTATCAGCCCATCGGCGGGTCCATCGTCTGTGACGATGTGGCGGCGGTGGTGGCCGAGGGTGGTGAGTTCTTCCACGGCTACACCTATTCCGGCCACCCGGTCGCGGCGGCGGTCGCGCTGGAAAACCTGCGCGTCATCCAGGAAGAGGGCATCGTCGAGCATGTGCGCGACGTGGCCCATCCCTATCTGGCCGAACGCTGGGCCGCGCTGGCCGATCACCCTCTGGTGGGCGAGGCAAAGCTCGTGGGTCTGATGGGTTCCATCGCGCTGACGCCGGACAAGGCCAAGCGGGCGAAGTTCGCCTCCGAATCGGGGACGGTCGGCTTGCGCACGCGCGAGCGGTGCTTTGCCAACAACCTGATCATGCGCCATGTGGGCGACCGCATGATCATCTCCCCGCCGCTGGTCATCACCACGGATGAGATCGACACGCTGATCGCGCGGGCGACCAAGTCGCTGGACGAAAGCTATGCCAGCCTGAAGGCGGATGGGATGCTGGTCGCCAAGGCCGAGTGATCCCGCGGTCAAATAAGAAAAGGGCGGCGGCCACATAGACCGCCGCCCTTTCGTTTGTCTTCCAACCTCAGTGATCGGCTGCTGCTGCAGCGGCCTTGATGTCCGCCTCGTTCAGCGTTGCGCCGTTGAAGAAGGCGTTCAGCGCAACGGCGGCGACCGAGGCCAGCAGGATGCCGCTTTCGATCAGCGGGTGCAGGTCATGCGGCATCCACATTTTGAAGTTCGGCGCGATGAGCGGGATCATCCCAAAGCCAAGGCTGACTGCAACGATGAAGAGGTTGTTGCGGTTCTTGGCAAAGTCGACGCCTGCAAGGATGCGGATGCCGGTGGCGGCGACCATGCCGAACATCACGATGCCCGCACCGCCCAGCACCATGGTGGGGATGGATTCGATCAGCGCGCCCATCTTGGGCACAAGGCCCAGAAGGATCAGGATGATCCCGCCCGCCACGCAGACAAAGCGCGACCGGACGCCGGTAACACCGACCAGGCCGACATTCTGCGAGAAAGAGGTGTAGGGAAAGGTGTTGAAGATCCCCCCGATCAGCGTGCCAAGCCCATCCGTCCGCAGGCCTGCGGACAGCATGGGCTGATCCACCTTGCGGCCCGTCATATCCCCCAAGGCGAGGAACATGCCGGTGGATTCGATCATCACCACAATCATCACCAGCGTCATGGTCACGATCATCACAGGATCAAAGGTCGGCATCCCGAAATGGAACGGTGTGATCAGGCCGAACCACGCCGCCTCGCCCACCTTGGCAAAGGTCATCGCACCTGTGGCGATGGCGATCACGCCGCCGATCACGATCCCTAGCAGAACCGAGATATTGGCGATGAAGCCGCGCCCGAAACGGGCGATCAGCAGGATCGAGACAAGCACGATGGCCGAAATCAAGATATTGCCCAAGGGTGCATAGGCGGGATTGTTCATCTTGGCCGCCAGTGCCAGCCCTGCGGGCATTTCCGGCACGCCGGTCACGCTGCCTGCGGTGATGCCTTCGGTGACCGAGGTCAGCCAAGCCGCATGGGCGGGATCCACGATCTGCGGTGCGGTGGGGCCGACCGGGTTGCCAAAAATCCAGTTGATCCCGATCCGCATCAGGCTGACCCCGATCACAAGGATGATCGTGCCGGTCACTACCGGTGGAAAGAAACGCAGCATCCGGCTGATAAAGGGCGCGATCAGCATTGAGATCACCCCCGCCGCCATGATCGCGCCAAAGATGGCACGCGCGCCGTCGGATCCGCCCTGCGAATTGGCCATGGCGACCATCGGTCCCACGGCGGCAAAGGTTACCCCCATCATCACCGGCAGGCGGATGCCGAACCATTGCGTCGCCCCCAGCGACTGGATCAGCGTGACAAGGCCGCAAACGAACAGATCGGCCGAAATCAGAAAAGCCACATCGGCCGGTTCCAGCTTCAGCGCGCGGCCAACGATCAGTGGCACGGCAACCGCGCCAGCATACATCACCAGCACATGCTGAAGGCCAAGGGTAAACAGCTTGGGCGTTGGCAGAATTTCATCTACCGGATGGACCGCTTGGGTCATGGTACTCATTCCTTTCCCTGAGGGGTGTTGTTGTTCGCGCCGTCTCTGCAGCCCCCCTCGGGCTTGCAGTCCGGTTAGGGCCCCGATCTTGATGCCGGGGTTTAGGTGGCCCGCTCGTGCGAAGAATTCCGCGTCGAGTCAGGCCGGGCAGTGGGGCGGGAAGATACGCCCATCTGAAAACATCCGGCGTATCGGAATAATTGAAACTGTTTGTGGTGGGACAAGAGGGTGAAACCGCTTGTTTGCCCTGCATGGCTTGAGATTTCCGCCGCCCGCGCCTACACGTTGGGCAAAGAGCGAAGGACAGCCCATGCAGATTTACAGCGATCTGGCCGAGACGATCGGCAATACCCCCCTGATCAAGCTGAAACATGCCAGCGATCTGACGGGCTGCACGATTCTGGGGAAATGCGAATTCCTCAATCCCGGACAATCGGTCAAGGACCGGGCGGCGCTGTATATCATCCGCGATGCGGTGGCGCGGGGCGCGTTGAAGCCGGGCGGCACGATTGTCGAAGGGACGGCAGGCAATACCGGTATCGGGCTGGCGCTGGTGGGCGCGTCGATGGGCTTCCGTACGGTGATCGTGATCCCGGAAACCCAAAGCCAGGAAAAGAAGGACATGCTGCGTCTGGCGGGGGCGGAACTGGTGCAGGTGCCAGCGGCGCCCTATAAAAACCCCAACAACTACGTCCGCTATTCAGGGCGTCTGGCCGAAGCGCTGGCGCGCACCGAACCGAATGGCGCGATCTGGGCCAACCAGTTTGACAATGTGGCCAACCGTCAGGCCCATGTCGAAACGACGGCCCCGGAAATCTGGAAGCAGACGGATGGCAAGGTGGACGGGTTCATCTGCGCGGTCGGGTCTGGTGGCACGCTGGCGGGTGTGGGGCTGGCACTGCAGCCCAAGGGCGTGAAGATCGGCCTTGCCGATCCCGAAGGCGCGGCGCTACATTCCTTCTATACGACGGGCGTGCTGGAAAGCCCCGGCACCTCGATCACCGAAGGGATCGGTCAGGGGCGGATCACAGCCAATCTGGAAGGCTTCACCCCCGATTACAGCTATCGCATCCCGGATGCTGAGGCGCTGCCCTTGGTGTTTGACATGCTGCAGGATGAAGGCATCTGCCTTGGCGGATCGTCGGGCATTAACATCGCGGGCGCGATCCGCATGGCCAAGGATATGGGGCCGGGCCATACCATCGTGACGATCCTGTGCGACTACGGCAACCGCTACCAGTCCAAGCTGTATAACCCCGCCTTCCTCAAGGAAAAGGGGCTGCCCGTCCCGGCCTGGCTGGACCGCGCGCCGCGTGCCATCCCGACGGTGTTCGAGGACGCATGACCAAGGGGGCAAAAGCCGGTCTGACCATGCTGAAAAGCACTGCCTTGGCCGTCCTGTTGGCGGTGGTCATGTCTTTGCAGGGGGTACATGCCCAGACAACGCCTGCTCCGGCAGATGCGGCCCCGGCTGAACAGGCAGGACCCAGCGATCAGGGCGCTTCCGGTCAGGTTGGAACGGCGGTCACGACGACAACAACGCCCGCCGCCACCCCGGCGCAGGGCGGCAATACTGTCGTTGTGTCCAAAGGCGCTGGCCGAAACACTTCGCTGGACTATGCGGAATGGGAACGCGCGGCGGACCGTGCCGAGGAGGTGCTGGCCAATCCAGATGCCGACAGCCGAGTGCTGGACTCGCTCCGCGCCCAGATCGTTGACTGGCGTGCGGCCTTTCTGGTGGCGCAGAACACCAATTCCACCCGGATCGCCACGCTGCGCGACCAGATCGCGGCGCTTGGCCCCGTGCCTGCCGAAGGCGAAACCGAAGCTTCGGAAATCGCCCAACGCCGCCAGCAATTGTCCGATCAACTGGTGCGCCTGCAGGCCCCCGGAATTGCCGCCGAAGAAGCCTATCGCCGCGCCGATGGCCTGATCGGCGAGGTGGACCGCATCCTGCGCGAAAGGCAGGCAAACCAATTACTGCAGCTTTGGCCGTCGCCCATCAATCCGGCCAACTGGCCCGAAGCGCTTGTCGTCCTTCGGGATGTGACCGTTGCGCTTTGGACGGAAACCACAACGCGCTGGGCGCGCGGCAATGGACGACAGGACCTGTTCGACAATCTGCCGCTGATCCTTTTGTTGGCGGTGGTGGGTCTTGGCCTGATGTCGATGACACAGCGTATCCTTGTGCCGCTGCAGCAAAGGCTGCCCAAGCCAAAGACCGCGCGCGGGCGGCGCGTCGTGTCGCTGATGATATCGCTCTTGCACATCATATTTCCGACGATGGGCGCCTTGGCGCTGACTGAAGCGGTTATCCTGACCAATCTGATCGGCCCGGTCGGAACGGCTGCCGTCCTGATCTTTCCTGCGATGATCTTCACGATCTATGCGGCCAACTGGCTCGGGACGACCATCTTTCCCTTCGAGGACGGGACAGAGACATCCGGTATTCCGGTGCCGGAACGACGGGCCGAGGGGCGCTTTCTTGCCCGCTCCATCGGTCTTGTTCTCGGGATCGAGGCGCTGCGTCAGGCTATCCTGCTGGAGATAACGGCCAGCGATACCGCCAATGCCGTTCTGGGCTTTCCGCTTCTGGCCACAATGGCGGTGCTGATCTTCCGCATGGGGCAATTGCTGCGCCGGCATGTTCGCAGCGTCGGGGCAGGGGATGAGTCGCTGACCTTTGGCTTGCGAGTGCTGGGCCTCTTGGCGCGTGGGGTAATGCTGACAGGGTTGGCGGGTGTCTTGCTGGGGGCGGTGGGGTATATCGCGGCAGCAACGGCGCTGGTGTTTCCATCGGTCATTTCGCTGGGTTTGGTCGCCGTGCTGTTTGTGGCGCAGCGGTTGGTTGGTGATCTGTACGGGCTGGCCACGAAATCCGACGCCGCCGATCAGGAAGGCCTGATCCCGGTGCTTATCGGATTTGCGATGACGCTGGCCTCCATCCCTCTGTTCGCCTTGGTCTGGGGCGCACGTCTGGCCGACATCACCGAACTCTGGCAACGGTTTCTGACTGGTTTTCAGATCGGCAGCACGCGTGTTTCGCCCACCGATTTCCTGTTCTTCGCCGTCATTTTTGCGGTGGGCTACATGCTCACGCGCCTGTTTCAAGGCGCGCTGCGCGGGTCGGTCCTGCCGCGCACCACGCTGGATCAGGGCGGGCAGAACGCCATCGTGTCTGGCGTCGGCTATATCGGCATCTTCCTTGCCGCGCTGTTGGCCATCAACTTCGCCGGGATCGACCTTTCGGGTCTGGCCATCGTCGCCGGTGCCCTGTCAGTGGGCATCGGTTTCGGCCTGCAGAACATCGTTTCGAACTTCGTTTCCGGAATCATCCTGCTGATCGAACGCCCCGTCAGCGAAGGCGACTGGATCGAGGTCGGTCAGGTGACCGGGACGGTGAAGTCGATCTCCGTCCGCTCCACACGCATCCAGACCTTTGACCGGTCCGATGTCATCGTCCCGAATGCCGATCTGGTGACGCAGCAGGTGACGAACTGGACGCGCTACAACCTTTCAGGACGGTTGATCGTGCCGGTATCGGTGGCCTTTGGAACCGATACGCGCAAGGTCGAACGTGTGTTGCGCGAAATCGCCGAGGCGCAGCCGCTCGCCGTATTGAACCCGCCGCCGATGATCGCCTTCATGGGGTTTGGCGCCGATGCCATGAACTTTGAAATCCGCATGATCCTGCGGGATGTGAACTTCTCGCTCTCGGTCCGGACCGAAGTGAACCATCAGATCATCGAACGCTTCGAAGCCGAGGGGATCGAAATTCCCTTCGCCCAGACAGAAGTGTATCTGCGCAACGTCGATGCATTGGGACGCGCGCTGCGCGGCTTGACCCCAGCCGTTGATCTTGAAGACAAAGGTCAGGCCATGACGCGAAACGCGATACGGGCGCAGACCGATAAGGACGATGGAGAGGCCTGATGACCGAATTTCTGTTCCGCACGGATGCCTATCTGCGTGAGGCGGAGGCCGTGGTCATCGGCCATACGGCAGAGGGCGGCATCATCTGCGACCGCAGCCTGTTCTATGCCACCAGCGGGGGGCAGCCGGGCGATTCCGGGATGCTGGCCTGGCAGGGCGGTCAATTGGCGATCGCCACATCAGTCAAGGCTGAAGGTGGCCAGATCGCGTTTGTCCCGGCAGAGGCCGCTCCGATGCCCCCAATCGGTACCGCCGTGAAGCAACGGCTGGACTGGGACCGCCGCCATCGCCACATGCGCGTACATACCGCGCTTCATCTGCTGTCGGTCGTCATTCCCCTGCCAGTCACGGGTGGGCAAATCGGCGCCGAACGCGGGCGGCTGGATTTCGACATGCCGGACCCGCCCGAGGATGTGCAAATGCTGGAGGATCGGCTGAACGCGCTGATCGGGCTGGACCTGCCTGTGACCGACAGCTGGATCACTGATGCGGAGCTTGCGGCCAATCCCAGCCTCGTCAAGACGATGTCGGTACACCCGCCTATCGGACAGGGGCGTGTGCGGCTCGTGCGGATTGGCGAAGGGGCTACGCAGGTTGATCTGCAACCCTGCGGTGGCACCCATGTCGCCCGCACCGCCGAGATCGGGCGCGTGGAAATCGGCAAGATCGAAAAGAAGGGCCGCCAGAACCGGCGCGTCTCGATCACGCTGCTGGATTGACCCATGAAATTGACCGGGCAGGCCCCTTGCGCCCCCGGTTTTCACCCCTTATGAGGTGCCGCAAGGACAGTTGGCCGAGTGGTCGAAGGCGCACGCCTGGAAAGTGTGTAGGCGGGGAACCGTCTCGAGGGTTCGAATCCCTCACTGTCCGCCATTTTACTATCATAAGTAATTGAAAATAAAGGGAAAGTGAAATTTGCTTCCCCCAAAAAATCCACATAGGCAGTTTCAGCGACTATGGAAGTGCGTCTTTTTTCGTACCGTTTACCGATAAGACATGCGCCCATTGGTCCCGTCAGTCAGGGTGCCAGGGTCTTGCGGGCCACCCCTAGTCGATGGATCGCGCCAACGCCGCTAGATCAGCAACTAAACGGCGGATTGCGAGACTAGCGTGTGACCGTTGCCCACCTTTCCAGCTTCCGTTCGCCTTGCCAGTCGGCGCACCACCTCGCGCGCCGTGCATTCGGCAGACAGTCCATCCCTTGACGGCGGGGGCGCGGCAAGGGAGACTGGTTCGCTTGCTATGCGCTTGGCATTTTGGGCAGACAATCGGCATCGTTTATCCTTGTGAGGGTAGGTTGCCGAACGCGGCAGCTACAATGAACGCCCATTGCGGGCAGACAACCATAGAAGGATCGAATGAAGCGTATCGATGCCCTAAAGTCTTGCCCGTGTCTTGATGACGAATTCTTTACACATCTGCGCTTAGTTGAACCCGACGACGCTGAATTCATTGTTCAGCTTCGTTCGGACACCGCACTTAATAAACACCTGTCCCATGTGGATGGCAGCGTTAGCGCGCAGCGCAAGTGGATTGAGCAATACAAGGCGCGAGAAGCCCAAGGGGAAGAATTTTATTTCAAGGTTCGGCATCAACTCAGGGATCTTGGGGTTGTACGGATGTATGACTTTCAAGGAGACTCCTTTGGCTGGGGTAGTTGGATTATTCTGCCAGACAGGCCAGCGGGGTTAGTTACCTACTCAGCCTTCATGATCTATGAAATGGGCTTTGATGTTCTTGGGTTCCAGCAGTCGCATTTTGAAGTCAGGCTTCAGAATACGAAAGTCATCGATTTCCATGATCGATCCGGCGCAATTAGGACGACCCAAGACACCCTCAATCAATACTTCATCTTTCCGAAAGAAAAGTGGCCCGCTTTCCGCGCGGCAAGCAATGCTCAGATGCGGAGCCATCGGATCTTTGCAGGATAGCCCTGAATCACGGTGCATGGGGTTGGCGTCTTGTTTCATTCCTGCCCCCCACCCCCATGCTCCACGGCCCCCACGATGGCCTGCCCACCTGCGTTCACGGTAACATGCTCCACGATGACCTTCTGTTGCCCGCCTGTGCGATATCTTTTCAGGGCTTCAAGCTGGGTGGCATAGGTCCGCGCCAGTTTGTTTAGCGCCCGTTCCGCCGAGTCCTGTTGCGGGATCGTCTCGACATGGTTCAGCCGACGCGCCATCATCATCGTTGCCGTGTGGATCGCGCCCATCTGGACTGCTAGCAGGGCTTCGAGTTCGTCGCGGGGCTTCACCGCCCGCGCGACCGAAAGCAGGAAGTTGCTGGCGGTTTCGTCCACCGTGCGGCCTTGCGCGCCGATGCTGGCGATATGTCCGGACAGACCAGCGAAAAAGGCCGGATCGCATGTCCCGACATCGGCCATTATCAAGGCCGTCGCTGCCATCGGATCGTCATGCCGGTAGCTGATGGTTAGCGTGCCATCCGACAGTTTCAGCGCCATTTCAGGCCCAGCGCAAAGCGCAGTTGCCTTTGCCGCGACGAATGCCACTCGTTCACGTTCAGCCGGGGACAAGTTTGGCAATGCGGCTTCAAGTGCCGCCGGGTCCAGCCTGCGCGGCATAAGCTGCCCGCCGTCCGTCGGCTTGGTGTCTTTCCTTTTCATGTCATGCCCCATGGTTAGATGTAGATATGTCCTGATTATCGGGACGCGGTTTCGCGGATCGTGCGCTTTGCCGTCCTGTTTTTCGGGACGCTTTCGGTGGTTCCAGCCCATGATCCGGCAAAGCGTCCTGTTTTTCGGGACGGGGTGTCCTGTTTTTCTGGCGGGGGTTTTCCGTCGCCCGCCACCGCATGAACGTCTTGCCCGCAGGCTTGCCGTCCATCGTCGGTTCATCCTCTAGCGCCCATTTCGACGCTTGCCCGATGCCCGACGGCCCAAGGTGCGGCCCGACCGTCATGCGGATGAAACCGCGTTCAACAAGGTCCGCGAAGTATTCGGTTGCGGTGTTGCGGTTGACGTTCAGCGCCGCCGCCGCGTCCCTATGGCTTAGGTAGATTTCGCCATTGTTCGCGCCGTTGTAGCGCCGTCGCAATTCGATGTAGAGTGCGCGGGGACCGGGCTTCATCGTCGCCCACGCTTCTGATGATTGCAGGTATTCGGAGAGGTGGACGAAGCGCCCACCTCCCCGCTTAGCCCGCTTGTAGGGCTTTCGCGTCACTTGCTGCCCTCCCCATAGGCCAAGGCCGCTAGGCAGGCTGCCAAAGGCGCGGAAACGCCCCATAGACGGCGAATGCGCTTTGCCTGTCGGTTCGTCATGTAGCACCGCCTTCCGGCACGACCTGGCAGCGCAGAACGTAGCGCCCGTGGTGTCCGGGATAGCTGCCCCCGTGCGGTTCATGGATCGTCTCGATTTCGACGCCCATGCCACGTAGCTGATGGATGTAATGTGACCATCTAGGGGCGGGTTCAAGCAACGGAGTGCAGCCGTTGGTTCCTGCCCCTAGCAGCCTTTCCAACGCCCACCTGATACGACCGTTGACCGTGATCAGGAACGGATCGCCCGCCTCAGGATGGATTGTGAACGCGACAAGGTTTGCCTTCCGCTTGGGTGTGTTTTCCCGTTCGCGCGCCGCATGTCGCTGGCGCGCGTTCAGGGCCGAAGCCGTCTTTTCTGTGATGTCATGACGGTTCGGGGACGCTTTGGCGGCCCCCATCGGTCACGCGTTCCGTTCAGATTTGCGGCGTTCAAGCCAGTCCGAGATTTCGGACTCGGCCCAGCCGACTGCACGGACGCCTAGGCGAATTGGCCTTGGAAAGCGGCCTTTGGCCATCATGTCATAGATGCTGGATCGGGACAGGCCCGTGCGTTCCTGCACCAAGCCGCGTCGAAGGATTCGTTCGATCAAGATTTACGTCCTTTGCCTATGGCCGACGGAAGGAATCCGTTGCGGCCAGTTTCTGAAAATGCGAAAAGGACGGTGGGAGAAGAAAAACCAAAAACTTCATCCACCCGGCCCTCTTTGCGATTGGCGTCGCTTTGGGGGCCACTTTTTTTCGCGCTATACTTCATGGTGAACATCGCAACTTTTTGTCCTCCATAAGCCCAATCAACGTAGCCGTTTTCGGGCGGTTCACAAGAGTTTTTGCGGTCCGACGGTGTGTGAGTGCTTCCAAGGCAAGCCGCTGAAATAACGCAGTTTTGCATGGATTTCGTGCCCTCTGGCTTCACATTTTTTGCACCAAACTGAACGGCATTGACCCTCGATTCGCGCGAGACGGACACCACAAGATTTAGCTATCCGTGAAGGGACACGACGCTTGCGGTTTGCCTTGAACCCCTTAGCATCGCACCCCACGTTTCCATCATCGCGCGCCGACGCTCTAGCATGTCCGTCCTTCTGTATGCCCGCTCCACTTCAGAGCCGACGTGGTGCGCTAGCGCCATTTCGGCCATTTCCCGTTCAACGCCCTTTTCGGCTGCCCAATCGCGGAAGGTGGATCTTAGCCCGTGCGGCACGGCAGGGCGTTTTGAGCGGGGATCGACGTATCCCGTCCGTCCAGCCTCGGTCTCGCTTTCGTTCATCCGCCGCATGACGGCGGAAATGGACATATCCGATAGCATCCCCCCACGCGCGGCGGCAAAGACGTAAGGACTGCCGTCAATGCGGGGCAGGGCGTCGAGCAAGGCGACGGCCTCCTTGGTCAAGGGGACGCGATGTTCTTTGCCCGCCTTCATTCGGGATGCGGGGATCGTCCACAACTCGGCGTCAGCGTCAACTTCGTCCCAAGTCATGCCGCGAACTTCCCCCGACCGTGCCGCCGTCAGGGCGATGAATTGCAGTGCCCGTGCTGCCATCCCGTCGCGCTGGGCTAGGGCTTCCCACCACCGCGCCAGATCAGACAGCGCCAATGCCGGATGGTTGCCCTTGTCCGCGACCTTGCCGGGTTTCGGCAGCAGTTCGGCAAGGTTCCCGCCCCAGCGTGCCGGATTGTCGCCGGTGCGATGTCCCGCGACCGTCGCCCATGCAATGACAGCTTCGATGCGCTGGCGAAGGCGAGTTGCCGTTACCGTCTTGTCGGTCCAGATAGGTTCAAGGACGCGAAGGATATGACGGGTTTCGATGTCATTGACGCGCACCGTGCCCATGACGGGTAGAGCATAGGTGTCCAAGGTCGCGCGCCATTGCTTGCGGTGCTTTTCATTCCCGAATTCCGCGTCTTTCTTCGCAAGATAGAGTTCCATCGCCTTTGCGAAGGTGATTGTTTCGCGCGCCTTACGCTTCGCATCTAGCGGATCGCCGCCAAGCATCGCCGTCCGCTTGTTTTCTGTCGCCTTCGCCCGTGCATCCGCCAGCTTGATTAGGGGATAGCTGCCCAAGCCAAGTTCGCGGCGCTTGCCGTTGATCGTCAGCCGTTGGATCCAGAAACGGTTCCCTTTCGGTTCCACGCGAAGGAACAGGCCAAGGTTGCCGCCGTCATGGTATTTGCCGGGGGCCAGTTCCTTGGCGAGAAAGGCCGCCGTAAGCACCTTCGCTGCGCGCTGCTCAGCCATTAATGCTTCCCCCAAAAAATACCCATCCATCTTCAGGAAGATAGCGGAACGCGACGGAACATGAAAGAACAAAAGAGCCTGAAAAACAAGGGAAATGCGTAAGCTATCCGGCGGTCATGGGAAGCTGCAGGAACGCTATATGGCGGCCTCACTGTCCGCCATATTTCAGTGGCTCTATTTCTGAGTTTCGCAGTTCTGTGTGGAGGAATTAAGTGGGCACGAAAGGCGTTGTCGCTGTGTGTGTCTGCCGGGTTTGCTGACGCTGGGGTGGAGGCAGCAAGCTGTTAGGACCCAACCCGGCATAGGGAAACGAGGAGCTGGCCTAGCGTCAGGACTCGTTATCGTCTCCTAGCCAGAAGATGACGGTCGCTGCGAGGGCGACGGCTGAGACGAAGACCTTTGGGCATCGATCGTCACGGGTTGCAACTCTGCTGCAGTCTTCCTGGCGTCCTGCCTCGATTACGATCCTGTGACGGCGCTTGTACCGGCGCTCGCCTTGTTTGACCGGTTTATCGCGACGTCTCAGACCTCAAAAAATCGCCTTCACTGCCATTAAGTAGTTTTGGACGGCCAGCTTTATGGTCTCCTGCGTGTCAATTGTATGGTCGTTATAAATTTTCTTACGCACGCCATGATAAAATATGGCGCCATGCATGATCCAGACGAGATTATGCGTGCTGAACTCACCTTCAATTAAATCGTTTTGGCCCATTGTTTTGCAGGTTTCAGCCCAAATAGGTTTAAGAAGTGCTTTTTCCACGCGCTGAAGATAGCGAGAATTCAGATCGAGTCCCTTCAAACCGGCAAACAGAAAAATTCGAATCCAATCGCGATCAAAAACAACGTTTGTGTAGCTCGTGTAAAAAAGTTCCAGTCGCTGTTGAATTGGAAGGTTCGTGTTGCGGATCGTTTCTTCCCATTCATCCCGCCAACGATCCAAATAAACAGCACGGTAGACTTCATTCACAAGGTCTTCCTTTGACGGAAAGTATCGGTACAACAAGGGCTGTGTGACACCTAAACGCTGGGCGAGGCCCCTGGTCCCGCTATCAAAGCCTTCTTCGGCAAAGTAGAGGATCGCCTCCTCCAACACCTTTTGTTTGCGTGCATCAGGTGACAGGCGAGAGCGGGTGCCGGGTGTCTTGCCATTTTTCACCGCTTGCGGGCGAACTTTTTCTTTAGTCACGTTCTGTCACCTGTGTCACTGACGGCGCCTTTTCTTGCGTTGCGCCCTGCCGGAGCAGTCTTTATCGTATGATAAATAACAGCGTGGCAGGACCGCAACATTAACAGGAGGAGTGAGGATGACAATGAAGGTCAATCGCGCCAAGATCTATGAGGCGGCGCAGGAACTGTCGAACTGGGGTCGCTGGGGGCCGGAGGATCAGATCGGCACGCTGAACCTTGTGACGCCTGAGGATGTGGCCGCCGCCGCAAAGCTGATCAAGCGGGGCAAGACCTTTGCCCTCGGCCTGCCGTTGAATGAAAAGATCCAGTCCGGCCTGTTCGGCGGGCGCTGGAACCCGCTGCACCAGATGCTGGCCACAGGCACGGATGCGGTGGCGGGCGTACAGGATGGCGATGGCAAGGCTTACCTGCGCTATGCGGATGACGCCATCAACTTGCCCATGCAGTGTTCCACGCAGTGGGACGCGTTGGCGCACATCTTTCTGGATGACAAGATGTGGAACGGCTATCCGGCCACGCTGGTGGATGTGCAGGGGGCCAAGAAGAACGGCATCGAACACACCCGCGACAAGATGGTGGGGCGCGGTGTCCTGCTGGATGTAGCGCGGTGGAAGGGTATAGATTCCCTCCCCGACGGCTACCCCATCACCAATGCCGATCTGGACGCCACGGCCGCGGCGCAGGGGGTAGAGATCCGGCGCGGCGATTTCGTGATCGTGCGCACCGGCCATCAGGAGCGCTGCCTCGCCAAGGGCGACTGGACGGGCTACGCGGGCGGCGATGCGCCGGGTCTGGCTTTCGAGACGGCTTATTGGATCCGCCAGCACGACATCGCGGCGATCTGTGCCGATACCTGGGGCTGCGAAGTGCGCCCGAATGAGACGGATGAGGCGAACCAGCCCTGGCATTGGGTGGTGATCCCGGCCATCGGCATCACCATGGGCGAAATCTTCTACGTCAAGGAACTGGCCGAGGATTGTGCCGCGGATGGGGTCTATGAGTTTTTCTTCTGCGCGCCGCCGATGAATGTGCCGGGGGGCTGCGGGTCGCCGATCAATCCGCAGGCTATCAAGTAAAGGAATGATCCGGGGCGGCGGGAACCACCGCCGTCTCGGCCATGATGCGGGCAAGGTTGGGGTTGTTGCGGCCGTCATGGTTGCTGCCCTGATCCGGCGCGGCAAAGATATAGCGGCCCAGCCGTTGCGCGGTGGTATGGGCAAGGGCGGCGGCGGCGTGGCGTTCGGTGCCGTAAGCTGGCAGCGCGTCGATCACCGGGGCGGCGGACAGATGCCGCGCCAGCGCCTCGGCATCCGCGGCGGCCTTGGTCACCCCCATGCCAACATGGGGGCGCGCGACACAGGCCGCATCCCCGGCAAGGGCCACGCGTCCTGCGGCAAATACGGGCGACAGGTGGTCATAGATCGGCGTGAAGAACGGTCTCTCAGATCGGGCCAGAATTTCAAGGAACGGTTTGGCCAGATGGTGGCGGGCAAAGCCCTGCATCCGATCCAGCACATCATCTCGCACAAGCGGCGGCGGGATGGTGACGGGGTGATGGATGCCATTTGCATCGGTCAACATATCGGCCAGCTCGCCCGCTTCGACCGGGGCATACCAGACAAAGTTATAGCGCCTGTTTCCCGGCCGCAGGTCATTGCCCGGCCCGGCAATCGGATAGCCGAGGATTTGCGTGCCTTGCGGCAGGAAGAATCCAAAGCTGTCAAATACCTGATCGCGCAGGTCGGGATGCAAGTCCGCTTCACGTGCCAGACAGCGCCAGACGACATAGCCGGAATAGGCGGGCTGCGCCTCTGGCTGCATTTGCCCGCGAATGGCTGACCGAAACCCATCCGCCCCGATCAGCACATCCGCCTCGAACCTGCTGCCATCTTCGCAGGTCAAGGTGACGCCCTGACCACGATCGTCGTAACTGGCAACCGCTTTGTCGAGCCGGTAGCCTTCATCCGGCATCAGCGCGCGCAGCAAGGAATGCACGCGGTCCCAAGAGGTGACGATCTGCGGCAAGGGCAGCGTTGCGACGCGATCCCCCGCCAGATCAAAGGCCACACGTTCCTGAACCTGCACGCCCAGATCGGTGATCGGTGCCCCCGCGCGGGCAATCAGATCTACCAAAAGGTCGTGGGTCACAATCCCCGCGCCGCGCCCGGACAATTCGCTGCGCGATCGTTCCAAAACGATCGTGTCCCATCCGGCCCGGCGCAGAAAGGCCGCGCAGAAAAGCCCGCCAATGGAACCGCCACAGATGACCGCGCGCCGAGACATCAGACTTCCTTGCCACGTTTCGTTATTTATCATATTATAAATAAGGATGCCAAAAGTGCAACGGAGTGCTGCAATGTCTGCCCATCCCGATCCCCATGCGCCGCATTGGTCGCCCGCGCTGGTGGCCGAGGCGGCCGGTGCGCGCGACAACGGCCGTGTCGGATCGCGTCTGGTGGACGAGACATCGGAATACCGCATCTGGCTGATCGAGATTGCGCCCGGCGACCGATTGCCGTTCCACACCCATGTGCTGAACTATTTCTGGGTGGCCACCTCCCACGGGCGGGCAAGGTCGCGCAATCCCGATGGCAGGGTGGTTGAGATGGATTATGCGCCCGGCGATACCCGGCACATGCACTTCGCGGCGGGCCAGTCGATGACGCATGATCTGGAAAACATCGGCGGCACCGTGCTGACGTTCACCACGGTCGAGAACAAGCTCAGCCCGAACCGCCCTCTTGCGCTAGACTAGGCGCGGGTTAAGCCGTGAAATGCGCCACTCTGGAACACCAGCGGGGCGCGATCGGCGCGGCGCAGGCTCATCACCTCACCCAGCATGATCTCGTGGTCGCCCCCCGGATAGCGCGCGACCGTGCGGCATTCGATATGGGCCAGCGCCCCCACGATCAACGGCAGGCCCAGTGTTCCTTGCAGGGTGGGGATGCCCGCGAACTTGTCCTCCGACGGGCGGGCGAATTGCAGGGCAATGTCCTTCTGATCGGCGGCAAGGACATTGACCGCGAAGTGATCATGGCGCCGAAATTCCGCCAGGCTGGGCGCCCTGAGTGCAAGGCTCCACAGGATCAGCGGCGGATCGAGCGAAACGGTGTTGAACGAACTCGCCGTTACCCCCAGCCGGAACCCATCTGCGCTGCCAAGGGTCATCACGGTCACGCCGGTTGCAAAGGCTCCCATCACATCGCGGTAGCTGGCCGGATCGCAAGGGCGCAGGTCACCGGTCAAGCCATCGGCAGCAAAGGAATTGGGTATGTTCATGCGCGGCCCGCCCTGATGTTTGACAGAGCAAAAATAGGCGTGGCACCCCATCACGGGAAACAATAATATCTGTCCACAGATATCATTCAGGATGATACCCATGAACTTTCGCCAATTGTCGACCTTCGTGGGCATCTTCGAGGAAGGCTCGTTCAACCGCGCGGCCACGCGCCTGAATGCCACGCAATCGGGCCTGTCGATGCAGATCAAGCAGTTGGAAGAGGCACTCGGAACTCCTTTGTTTGACCGCTCCGCCCGTGGGGTAACCCCCACCCATGCTGGCCAGCGCCTTTACGATACAGCGGTGGACATCCTGCGCCGCCTTGAAGGGGCCGAGGCTGAATTGCGCAACTTGTCTGGCACCATCAGCGGACCGGTCAGGATCGGACTGATGCCCACCTTCACGCGCGGCGTGTTGGCGCCGACGCTTAGCCGCTTTTTGGCCGACCATCCCAATGTCGATGTCACGGTGGTCGAGGCCTATTCCGCCGCGCTGATGGACCGTCTGGCCGAAGGTGAGGCGGATTTCGTCGTGGTGCCACAGGATGGCGGGCGCACGGGGATGCGCAGCCGCCGCCTTGGGACGGATCGCGAATTTCTGGTCTGCCGCCCCGGCGGTCCGATCCCGCATCTGACCCCGGTCCGGCTGGCTAATGTCACCCCCCTGCGGCTGGTCCTTCCCGCCAAAGGCAACGTGCGCCGGGATCGGCTGGATGATTTCATTGCGTCCAACGGCTTAACGGTCGACAAGATCATCGACATGGATGCGATGTTCGCCACGCTGGAACTGGTGGCAACGTCAGACTACGCCACGGTTCTACCCGCCACCATCTGCCGCAAGGATATCGACGGGCGTGATCGGTGGCTGCATCCCCTGACCGGCCCGGAACTGACCGTCAGCTATGTGGTCGTCGAACCCGCCCGCAAGGCCATGAGCGCGGCGGCGGCGGCCTTCCTGCGTTATCTGGAAGAAGAATATCAACGCGCGGATGCGGAATGGACGTCCTTGATCGGGCCGTCTGAGGGCAATCGAAAAACCTGATATCTGTCATCACATATTATCGTTTCCACTGAAGTCTGGCCCAGCCTAGCTTGCCCTTCACACCGCAGTGGAGACCGTCGATGCAGCTTGGCTTTTTCACCATGCCGATCCACCCGCTGACCAAGGATTGGCGTCAGTGCCTGCGCGAAGATCAAGAGGCCTTCCTTCTGGCCGATGAACTGGGCTTTACGGAGGGCTATGTCGGCGAGCATGTCACCGATCTGGCAGAGAACATCACCTCTTGCGCGCTGTTCATCGCGACACTGGCCGGACGGGTCAAGAACATCCGCATGGGCACCGGTACGGTGAACCTGCCTAACAGTCACCCGGCGCATGTGGCGGGCCAGTTGGCGATGCTCGATCACCTGCTAGACGGCAAGTTCAACTTTGGCATCAGCCCCGGTGGCCTGCTCTCGGATGCCGAAATTTTCGGCAATCTCGACAATGACCGCAACGCCATGTTCCTGGAAGCTATCGACATGGTGCTGGCACTGTGGACGCAGGAGGCACCCTATAACCTCAAGGGCAAGTACTGGAACATCTCGACGGAGCGCACCCTGATGGGCGAGATCGGGCAGGGCAAGATCGGCAAGCCGTTGCAGCGCCCGCATCCGCCGATCGTGGTGACAGCAGTTGCGCCGTTTTCGAAGGGTGTGACGGCGGCGGCGGCGCGGGGGTGGGATCCGATCTCTGCCAACTTCCTGATGCCAAAATGGGTGGCCACGCATCGTGAAAGCTATGCCACGGGCTGCGCCGAGGGAGGCCGGGCGGTGGATTTTGGCAATTGGCGCGTCGCGAAAAGCATCTTCGTCGCCGATGACCTGAACACCGCGCGCGAATACGCGCTGGGGGCGGGATCGCCCTATGTGCACTACTACAAATCGCTGGTGACCAAGCTGAAGAAGAACGGGCGGTCAAACCTGTTCAAGGATGATCCGAATATGTCGGATGATGATGTGACGCTGGATTACGTGCTGGATCGACTGGTGATCTGGGGCACGCCCGACAAGGTGGCGGATGAGCTTTTGGCCTTCCGCGATCAGGTCGGCCCCTTTGGCACGCTGCTGTATGCCGGGCATGACTGGACGGATGTGGCATTGGCGCGGCGGTCCAAGGTGCTGCTGGCCGAAAAGGTGCTGCCTATGGTGAATTCGGCTGTGGCCGAGGCTGCGGAATGACGCGGATCGGGGTGCCGGTCGCGGGGGCGACGCTCTCGGTGCAGGTCGATGGTGCGGCGGGCAAGCCCTGGCTCTTGCTGTCCAACTCACTGGCGGCTGATCTGACGATGTGGGACGACCAAATCGATCTGTTCACGCGCAGCCATCGGGTGGTCCGCTACGACACGCGCGGGCATGGGCAAAGCACGGCATCGGACGGGGCCTTTGACTTTGATCTGCTGGTGGCCGATATGCGGGCGGTGCTGGATCACGTCGGGGCCGAACAGGCCGATGTGATCGGCCTGTCACTGGGCGGGATGACGGCACTAGGCCTAGGTCTGGCGCATCCGGGCCGGGTGCGGCGGATGGTGGTCTGCGATGCGCGGGCTGACAATCCACCCCCCTTCGTGCAGGGCTGGATCGACCGGATTGCCGTGGTGCAGGAGAAGGGCACCGCCGCGTTGGTGGATGGCACGCTGTCGCGCTGGTTCACGCCCGCCTGTGCCGAAGAACCAAAGGCGCGGGCTGCGGCGATGATCCGCGCTACCTCGGCGGCGGGATACATCGGCTGCGCCCATGCCCTGATGGGGCTGGATTACCTACGCCATCTGGGCGCGATGAAACCCCCGGTGCAGTATCTTGTCGGGGCCGAGGATATGGGCGCGCCGAAAGAGGCAATGGCTGCGATGGCCGCCGCCACGCCGGGGGCCGGGCTGATCGTGCTGCAAGGTCTTGCGCATATTCCCAACATGGAAGACCCGGGGGCGTTTCACGCCGCCCTCGCCGATTGGCTGGAGGCCAGCGTATGACCCTGCCGCGGGTCGGCCTGATTGGCCTTGGCATTATGGGCATGGCCTATGCCACCAACTTGCGCCGCGCGGGGGCAACGGTGCTGGGCACTGATCCGGTGCCCGCGGCACGGACGGCGCTGGACAGCCTTGGCGGCCGGGGATGCGCCACAGCGGCAGACGTGGCGCAGGGCGCGGATGTGATCCTGATGGCTCTGCCCTCGGTCAAAGCGCTGGAGGCGGTGGTGGCCGAGATGCGGCCGCATTTGCGCGCGGGAATGGTGATCGCCGAGATGGGCACCCTGCCGCTTGAGGCGAAAGAAGCCGCACGGGCGGCTTGCGCCGAGGTAGGCGTCGCTCTTCTGGATTGCCCCGTTTCTGGCACGGGCGCGCAGGCGGCGACGGGGGATCTGGTCGTGTTCGCCAGCGGCGAGGCGGCAGATGTGGCCGTCCTGCACCCGGTCTTTGCGGCTCTGGCGCGGGATATCCGCCATGTCGGGCCCTTCGGCGCCGGGATGAAGCTGAAGTTGGTGGCGAACCTGTTGGTGACGATCCACAACCTTGCCGCGGCCGAGGCGCTGCTGCTGGCCGAAAAGTCAGGGTTGGACCTTGGCATGGTCTATGATGCGATCCGGTCGGGTGCCGGGAATTCGCGTATGTTCGAAGTGCGCGGCCCCCTGATGATCGAAGGCCGATACGAGCGTGCGACGATGAAGATGGATGTCTATCAAAAAGACCTTGCGCTGATCATGGATCATGCGCGCGATGTGGCCTGCCCGGTGCCGCTGATGGCGGCAAGCCTGCCGTTCTATTCCGCGGCCCTCGCGCAAGGGCGGCAAAAGCAAGACACGGCTGCATTGTTCGCAGTGCTTCAGCAGATGGCCCCCGGCCCGGAGGAAACGGCATGAGCGTGACACTGGCCGAGGCGGAAATGATTGCAGACGGCACGCTGGCCGCCGGGCGGCAGCGCGGGGCACAACCCCTGACCGTGGTGGTGCTGGATGCGGGCGGCCATGTCGTGGTGATGAAACGCTCCGACAACAGCGGCATCCTGCGTTGCGAAATCGCGCATGGCAAAGCCTATGGTGCGCTTGGCATGGGCCTGCCCAGCCGCACGCTCTTTGCCCGCGCGGCGGACAATCCGAATTTCTTCACCGCCTTGGCCGCCGCTTCCGGCGGGCGGATGGTGCCCAATCCGGGCGGAGTGCTGCTCCGCGATGCGGCCGGGCGGATCATCGGTGCGGTTGGCGTCAGCGGTGATACAGGCGACATGGATGAGTTATGCGCGATGGAGGGCATCGCGCTGGCGGGCCTGACTGGCGATTGCGGCAAGCCATGACCGGGATGCTGGCAGGGCGCCATGCGGTGGTGACAGGGGCAGGGCGCGGCCTTGGCCGGGCCATCGCGCTGGCGCTGGCCGGGGCAGGCGCGCGGGTCACGGCGGTGGCACGGACACAGGCTGATCTGGACAGTCTAGCCGCCGAGGCGCCGGGAAAGATCGCCGCGATGGTGGGCGATGTGCAAAATGCGGCCCTGCATGACTCCATCGCCGCGATGACCGATCTCGATATTCTGGTGAACAACGCGGGCGGCAATCGGCCCATGCTGATGGTCGATGTCGATGATGCGACGCTGGATCATCTGATCGGGCTGAACATCCGCTCCGCCTACAAGGTGGCGCAGGCTGGTGCGCGCGCGATGATGGGCACCGGGCGCGGCGTGATCATCAATATGTCCTCGCAGATGGGGCATGTCGGTGCGGCCAAGCGCACCGTCTATTGCATGTCCAAACACGCGATCGAAGGGCTGACCAAAGCAATGGCCGTGGAACTGGCCCCATCGGGCGTGCGGGTGGTCTCGGTGGCACCGACTTTCGTGCTGACCCCCATGACGGAACCGATGTTCGCTGACGCCGCCTTTCGCGACAGCGTGCTGGACATGATTCCGATGCGGGAACTGGCCCGGCCCGAGGATGTGGCGGCGGGGGTGGTGTTTCTGGCGTCAGACGGGGCGCGGATGATTACAGGCGACAGCCTGCGGATCGATGGCGGCTGGACCGCACGATAAAGGGAGAACCGGGCCATGCCACGCCATCTGAAAACAGCGATGCGCGCCGATATGCGGGCCGAGGCCGACGCCGCCGTCCGCCGCACTGTGGAAGAGACGCTGGCCCGGATCGGGGCCGAGGGCGACGCTGCGGTGCGCGCCCTGTCAAAACAGTTTGATGGGTGGGAGCCTGACCAGTTCCGCCTGTCAGAGGTGGAGATCGAGAAAGCCCTGTCGCAGGTGTCGCGCCGCGATCTGGAAGATATCCGCTTTGCACAGGAACAGGTGGGCAACTTCGCCCGCCATCAGCGCGCGGCCTTGCAGGATATCGAAGTGGAAACCCTGCCAGGCGTGGTGCTGGGGCATCGCAACATCCCGGTGAATTCGGTGGGCTGCTACGTGCCTGGGGGGAAATATCCCATGGTCGCCTCGGCCCATATGTCGGTGGTGACGGCCAAGGTGGCGGGGGTGAAGCGGGTGATCGCCTCGGCCCCGCCTTTCAACGGCGCACCGCATCCGGCCATCGTGGCCGCGATGCATATGGCGGGCGCGGATGAGATCTATGTCCTGGGCGGGATGCAGGCGGTGGGCGCCATGGCACTGGGCACGGAAAGCATCGCGCCGGTGGATATGCTCGTCGGCCCCGGCAACGCCTTTGTGGCCGAAGCCAAGCGGCAGCTTTACGGGCGGGTGGGGATCGATCTGTTCGCCGGGCCGACGGAAACGCTGGTGATCGCGGATGACAGCGTGGATGCAGAACTGTGCGCCACCGATCTGCTGGGGCAGGCCGAACATGGGCCGACCAGCCCCGCCGTGCTGCTCACGGATTCCGAACCGCTCGCCCGCGCTACCATGGCCGAGGTGGAGCGGTTGTTGGCCATCCTTCCCACCGCCGCCATCGCCGCGCAGGCATGGAAGGACTATGGCGAGGTGATCGTCTGCGACAGCCTTGACGAAATGGTGGCTGAGGCCGACCGGATCGCTTCGGAACATGTGCAGGTGATGACGCGCGACCCGGATTACTTTCTGAACAACATGACCAATTACGGCGCGCTGTTCCTGGGGCCACGCACGAATGTGGCCTATGGCGACAAGGTGATCGGCACCAACCACACGCTGCCGACGCGCGGCGCGGCTCGCTATACGGGCGGTCTTTGGGTGGGCAAGTTCCTGAAGACCTGCACCTATCAGCGCGTCCTGACCGATGCCGCCAGCGCCATGGTGGGTGAGGCCTGCTCACGGCTGTGCATGCTCGAAGGATTTGTCGGCCATGCCGAACAGGCCAATATCCGCGTCCGCCGCTATGGCGGGCGCAATGTGGCCTATGGCACGGCGGCGGAATGAAAGGGACAGCATCATGTTGAACGCAGCGGTCATCGGACTGGGCTGGTGGGGAAAGACCATCACCGAACGGATGCAGGCCTCCACCGAAATGCGCATCACACGGGCGGTGGACCTTTTCCCGGAAAAGCAGGGGGATTACACCGCGAAATACGGCGTGCCGGTGACCGGCGACTATGCCGAGGTGCTGGCCGATCCGGCCATCCATGCGGTGATCCTGACCACGCCCAACAGCCTGCACACGCAGCAGATCGCGGCGGCCGCCCATGCGGGCAAGCATGTGTTCTGCGAAAAGCCCCTCGCCCTGAACGTGGCCGAGGCGCGGGCTTCGGTGGCACTGTGTCAGGAAAAGAAGGTCGTGCTGGGTATGGGGCACGAGCGGCGGTTCGAACTGGCGATGCTGGAAGTGGAACGCATGGTCCGCGATGGGGAACTGGGCGAGATCATGCATGCGGAAGGCAATTTCAGCCATGACAAGCTGATCAACGTCCCCGTCACCGATTGGCGGCGCAGCGCCACTGAAAGCCCGGCAGCGGGGTACACCGCTATGGGAATTCACCTGTCGGATGCCTTCGTGAACCTGTTCGGCCCGGCATCCGAAGTGCAGGCCATGACGGCCAAGCGCGTGCTGCCCGGCGACAATGGCGACGTGGTCTCGGCACTGATCCGGTTCCATTCCGGGCCGACGGCCTATCTGAACGCGGTGCTGTATACGCCGCTCTATCTGCGCTTCACCGTATTCGGCACCAAGGCCTGGGCCGAATACCGCAACGAGACGCATCCCGATACGCCCGGCCCGTCGACGCTGACCGTGCAGGTCACGGGGCAGCCGCCCCGCGTCATCACCTATGACTGGACGGATTCAGTGCGCGCCAACCTAGATCTCTTCGCGCAGGCCGCACAGGGCAGGGCCAGCTACAGCTTCACCCCTGAACAACTGGTTGGCAACATCGCGATCCTTGAGGCCATCGTCGCATCCGCGGCAGGGGGCGGCACGATCAGCCTGGAAAAGGACAACTAGGGCGATGAATGCAGTCTTGACGCAGGCAGAGCCACAAATCATGCTTTCTGAAATATCAGAGAGGTGTGAATCAGTGAGTCTTGTCCGGAATAGGGTCTTTGAGATGGTCCGGGGTGAAATCCTGTCCTGCCAACTGCGTCCGGGCGAGGAACTGCGCGAAAATGAACTGGCGCGTCGCTATGGCGTGTCGAAATCGCCTGTGCGCGACGCGATGCAAAAGTTGGAATTCGAAGGCCTGATCGAGATCGAGCCGCGGCGTGGCCACAGGGTCAAGCCGATCTCGGTGTCGGATGCTGATGATATTCTGGAATTGCGCGCGATTCTCGAAACGGGCGTGGTGCGGCTGCTTGCGGATAAGGCGACCGATGCGCAACTGGCCAGCCTGGACGCGTTTCGCACGACCGATCTGACCTCAATTTCGTCTTTTGCTGCCTATAATCGCTCTTTTCACTATGGACTGGCCGACATGACCGGCAACCGCCGACTGGCCGAGGAGACGCGCCGTCTGATGGAGGTCTATGATCGCCTCTGCCTTGTTTCGCTGTCGACCCTGCGGCGCGAGGATGCCCTTGCAGAGCCGCTGGCCGACCATAACGAAATCATCGATGCCCTGCAGGCGCGCAATGGCGCTGCTGCGGCGCGGATGGTGACGCGGCATGTGGGGAAATCGCGCGGATCCATTATGCGCGGCCTGGGCCAGCGGCCGATTGTGGATTGAGCGGTGTTGCGTTTTTTGTTGCCTGAGCCTCTGATATATCAGGCGATGTCGAAAAAGAGCAGCGTGGCATTTCGACCGGCTGCATCGGGAGGAACCGGGGAGTGAACACGATGCAGCCTTTGGGGGGAATCGGGACGATGGCGCAGACCAGAACCGTCATAGAAGGACGGAGTGTCGGAAAGTCGTTCGGCGGCGGCAGCGTAATCGCGCTTGAAGGGGCCAGTTTCTCGATACAGGCCGGATCCTTCGTATCGCTCGTCGGTCCGTCAGGCTGTGGAAAGTCCACCCTCCTGCGCCTGATTGCTGGCCTGATTGATCGCAGCTCCGGCCAATTGACTGTGCACGGGCGCGATGTAACCGGACCGCATACCGATGTCGGCATGATGTTCCAGCGCGCCACCCTGCTGGAATGGCGCACAGCGATTGAAAATGTCCTGCTTCCCGTCGAAATCCAGCGCTCCGTCACCGCTGCAGACAAGGCCCGCGCCGCAGAATTGCTGGCCATGGTCGGGCTGAAGGATTTCGCCTTTTCCTTTCCAAGCCAGCTTTCAGGCGGCATGCAGCAACGCGTCGCACTGGCGCGTCTGTTGCAGACAGGCGTGGACATCCTTCTTCTGGACGAACCCTTTGGCGCGCTGGACGAATTCACGCGCGAACGGCTGAACATCGAATTGATGCGCATCGTGGGCGAGGTGGGGGCCACCACGCTCTTCGTGACCCACAACATACTCGAGGCGATCTTCCTTGCTGATGAGGTGATGGTGATGACCCCGCGCCCGGGGCGGCTTGCGCGCATGGTGCATGTGCCCTTTGCCCGGCCCCGCACGCCCGAACTGACGCTGACCCCCGAATTCAACGCGCTGGTGGCTGAAGTGCGCGATATTCTGGGAACACATTGATGGCAGACGTGACAGCCATACCCGCGCCAGAAGGCATCAGCCTTCGGCAGCGCCGTCTGCTCACCCATATGGGTATTTTCCTGACGCTGATCCTGTTGTGGGAGTTGGGCGCACAGATGGGTTGGCTGGACCCGCTGTTCTTCCCCGCTCCCAGCGCGATCCTCACTTCGGTCTGGCGGATTTATGTCAGCCAAGGCAACATCTGGTATCACCTCTATGTCTCGCTTGGCCTCGTGCTGGCGGGCTTTACGGCGGGGTCGATCCTTGGCATCGGGCTGGGCGCCGTTGTGGGGATGAACGCCGTGGTGCGGCGGTTCCTGCAACCTTATGTGATCGTGCTCGAAGCCACGCCCCGCATCGCCGTGGCCCCCCTGCTGATCGCAGCGCTGGGCTTTGGCGTGACATCAAAGATCGCCATCATCATGCTGGTCTGCTTCTTCGCGCCCTTCATCAACACGCTGTCGGGCGTGATCAACGTCGACCGTGACAGGATGGAACTGATGCGGTCGCTTGGCGCATCGAAGATGCAGGTCCTGCGCAAACTGGTCCTGCCCGAAGCCGTGCCGGTGATCATGGCCGGGGAACGGCTTGCCCTGACCTCCGCCCTGTCGGGTGTGCTGGTGGCCGAATTCATCCAGCGCGATCAAGGCATCGGCACGCTGATCCTGACCTATACCCGCAACCTGAACATGGCATCGGCCTTTGCCTGCATCCTGACGCTGACGTTGATCGGGTTCCTGATCTTCAAGGGCATGGAAAAGCTCGATCACCACATCGCCTATTGGAAGAACGAGCCCGGGCTGCGCCGCGTTGGGGCCAAGCGCGCCCGCGCTTGGGCCATGTCACAGAAGGGGAATCCCCATGCGTGAACCAGAGGCATGGCTGTACTGGCTGTACCGCATCCTGCCGCATCTGATGCTGTTCGCGGCGCTGATGGTTCTGTGGGAATGGGCCGTCGCATCCGGCACCATCGATACGATCATGGTGCCCCGCCCCAGCGCCATTCTGGGGGCCATCGTCGAACTTTATGTGACCAAAGGTACGATCTACCAACACTTTTTCATCACCCTCGCCGAGGCTGTCTTCGGCTTTCTGATCGGGGCGGGCGTGGCGATTGCGCTGGCGGTATCGTCATCGCTGTCTGAAAGCTTTGAACGCTATGTCTCGCCCTATGCGGTGGTCCTGAACGTGACGCCGGGGATCGCTCTGACGCCGATCATCATCGCCTGGTTTGGCTATGGCATGGGGTCCAAGATCGCCCTCGCCGCCGTGATCTGCTTCTTCCCGATCTTCGTGAACACGCTGACCGGCTTGCGTCAGACCGATGCCGACCGCGAAGAACTGTTCCGTTCATTCGGCGCGACCCGGCGGCAGGTGTTCCTTCAACTGCGGGTGCCTGCTGCGCTGCCGCTGATGTTCGCCGGTCTCAAGATCGGGCTGACAACAGCGCTGATCGGCGCGGTCGTGGCCGAGTTTGCGCAGGCCACCGCAGGCGTCGGCGTGCTTATGAGCCGCTTCTCCTTTGCGCTGGATATGGCGTCATCGCTGGCCACGCTGCTGAGCATGACCCTGATCGGATTGCTGCTGTTCTACACAATGGAATTCCTGGACGACCGGATCGTGTTCTGGCGTCGGGAAGCGCGCTTGTCGGCGGTGTCGCGCGCCCGCGCCCGTGCCTGGAAATCGGACGCGGAGAAGTAAGGGACGAAAACAAGTCACGGAAAACCAACAAAGATTCTGGGAGGAACAACCAATGACGATTTTCAAGACCATGATGCTGAGCACCGCGCTGGCGGTGATGACGATGCCCGCAGTCGCGCAAGAGTTGACCCCGGTCAACATGATCAACCCGCTGCCGCGGTCGACCAACTTCTTCCCGCTGGTTGTGGGTGAAGCGCTGGGCTATTTCGCGGCGGAAGGCGTGGAAGTGAACCTGCTGCCGTCTGACACCTCGATCCCCTATGTCGCCTTTGTCCAGAACGGGCAGGCTGATCTGGCCATGCTGGACCCGGTTGAAACGATCAACGCCCGTCTGGCCGGGGCGAACATCAACACCGTGTTCGAAGTGATGCAGAACGCGCCCGAAGCCATCGGCGTGCTGGATACCAGCGAATATGACTCGGTCGATGATCTTGCTGGCACGACAGTGGGTCTTGTCTCTGACCGCGACCGCGCCTTCCTGCAGGCCTCGCTCGATGTCGTGGGCAAGTCGATTGACGATGTCGAAACCGTGGTTCTGGGCGAAAGCGGGCCCACGCTTGCCGCCGCCATTCGCGATGGTCAGGTCTCGGCTATTTCTGGCGCCGCACCGGACTGGATCTCGCTCAATGCCAACGGCATCAACGTTCGCTTGATCACGCCGCCCGAAATGCTGGCCAGCCCGGCCAACACCTTCGCCGTGAATGCCGACACGATCGAAGAAAAGCGCACCGCCATCGAAGGCTTCCTGCGGGCGTGGAACAAAGGGATGTATGTCGCCAAGGTGAACCCCGAAATGGTGGCACAGGCGCTGCGCAAGGGCGTTCCGGCGGAATGGGAAAACGAGGCGGCGGGTCAGCTGTTCCTCGACATGTCCATCGGCATGAACGTGTCCACGACCGAGCGTCTGGGTGATCTGCAGGCCGATGTCTGGACCGCGCTTCAGCCGCGTCTCGTGTCGTCGGGCGCTGTGCCCGAACAGGTAGATGTGACCACCTTCCTCAACGACACCTACATCGCTGCCGCCAATGACTTTGACCGCGCGCAGGTCGAGGCCGAGGCCGCTGCCTGGCTTGAAGCCAACAAGTAACCCGGCGCGGGCAGCCCTGATCGGGGCTGCCCGACACCCCTCCTGATCTTCACCACGGAATTGCGCCTTCTGGCGGTCCGATTGGCATTACTCCGACCCTCAAAAGGACTGTTTCATGTCTCATAGCACGATAGATACGGCCGATCGCGGCGATTACGTGAACCGCTACGGCCCGACCGCCGCCCGTCAGCGGCCCGACGGCGCTAAGCGTTTGAAAACCCCTACGGTAGATATCCACGCTCATGTCGCCGTGCCCGAAGCCGCCGCCTACATCGCGCCGCATCTGGTGATGACCGACATCGCCATGGTCAGGCATTCCAATGCGGAAACCAAGTCGATCAACATGACGCAGGACGCCGACCGCAAGGTCGCCATGGTCGACATGGATGACCGTCTGGCCGTGCTGGATGCCATGGGGATCGACTTTCAGGTCGTCGCCCCGCCGCCATTCCAATGCTACTACTCCGTCCCCGTCGAACATGCCGTAAAAGCCAGCCGTATGGTAAACGAAGGCATCGCAGGCTTTGTCGCCAAGCGGCCGGACCGTTTCGCAGGGCTTGGCACCGTGGCCTTGCAGGACGCCGCCGAGGCGGTCAAGGAACTGGACTACTGCATGAACACGCTGGGCTTCAAAGGCGTGGAGGTGCTGACCAACGTCCATGGGGCAGAGCTTGCCGCCCCGCAATTCGCGCCCTTCTGGAAACGGGCCGAGGAACTGGGCGCGCTGGTGATGATTCACCCTAACGGCTTTACCCATGGCGACCGCTTCCACGATCATTACTTCTCGAACGTGATCGGGAATCCGCTTGAAACCACGATTGCGCTGCATCATCTGATCTTTTCGGGCACGCTGGAGCGGATGCCGGACCTGAAGATCCTCGCCGTGCATGGCGGCGGGTATCTGCCGTCCTATTCCGGCCGGATCGACCATGCCTGGGGCGCCCGCAAGGACAGCCACTCCGATCTGCCCAAGCCGCCCACGCATTACCTGCGCAAGGTCTACTTCGACAATGTGGTCTTCACCCCGCACCAGCTGGAATACCTGGTCAAGGTCTATGGCGCGGACAAGATCGTGATGGGCACGGATTACCCGTATGACATGTGCGACTACGATCCCGTCGAACATGTGATCAGCGCAGGACTTACGGCCGAGGATACGGCCAAGGTGGCGGGTGGTACGGCAGCGCGACTGCTGGGCATCACGCTCTGATCCTTGGGGTCGCTGGCCTGCGGCTGGCGACCCCGTTTTCCGACGCCAAAGGATTTGCCCCATGCGGATGAGCGACCGTGCCCCTTATCAGGCCTTCCCGGACCGCCCGAAGGTAACCCTGCCCGGCGGGGCGCGGGTGGCGGTGTGGTTCATCGTGAACATCGAGGAATGGGCGCTGGAGCGCCCGATGCCCCGGCAGGTTCTGACCCCGCCGATGGGCAACCCGCTCCAGCCCGATCTGCCCAACTGGGCCTGGCACGAATACGGAATGCGGGTCGGTTTCTGGCGCATTCTCGATGCGCTGCAATCGCGGGGCCTGCGCGCCACGATGGCGCTGAACGGCAATATCGTGAACAGCTATCCGCGCATCGCGGAAGCCGCCCGCGACGCCGGGTGGGAGTTCATGGGCCACGGTTTTGTCCAGCGCCCGATGCACCAATTGGACGATCAGCGCGCGGCGATTGATGCAACCGTGGAAGCGATCAAGGGTTTTACTGGCAAGGCCCCTGTGGGTTGGGAAAGCCCCGGCCTGACGGAAACGGAATCGACGCTGGATCACCTGCGCGCGGCGGGGATCGAATATGTCGCGAACTGGCCCATCGACGATCTGCCCTCTGTCCTGCACACCAAACACGGGCCGATGTTGCAGGTGCCCTATACGGTGGAAACCAATGATATTGTGGTTCACGCCGTGCAGCATTTGCCGTCGGACGGTTTTATGAACCGCTGCATCGACCAGTTCGACCGACTTTATCAGGATGGCGAAACCCAGCCGCGCGTCATGGCGATCAGCCTGCATCCCTATCTGTCGGGCGTGCCGCATCGCATCGGCTATCTGGAACGCGCGATCGACCATATCCGCGGCCATGACGGCGTTGCCTGGATGACCGGAGAGGAAATCGCCACATGGTATCGGGGCGCGGTGGGGCTCTAACGGGCGTCAGGCGCGCGACAGCAGGACCCCACCCGCCACCATCGCCAATCCCGCGATCCGCTGCCATGTGATGGGCTGAACGGGCAGGCCGAAAGCCCCGAAATGGTCCAGCAACATCGCCATGACCAACTGGCCGAGGATGCCCGCCATCGCGGCGGTCTGCGCGCCGGTGATCGGGATCATCATCACCATCATTGTGATGTAGAACCCCCCCAGCGCCCCCCCGATCCAGGCCCAGGACGGGGCATTGGCGATAAAGCCCGTTGCCGGCCATGCCCCGCGGATCACAACCACGCAGCCCATGACCAGAAAGCCCACCAGAAAGTTGATGCAGGCGGCAAAGGTCGCATCTCCTGCCGCACGCGCCAACGCCCCGTTGATCGGGGCCTGCATGGCCAAAACCGCGCCGGCGGCAATCAGCCCCGCAAGGGCAACGGCAAAACTCGCGCTCACCGCTGGACCTTCACTTTGCTGTTGTTCGCCGCTGATGCGGCGATGGCCTCGAACACCGCCGCACCGTGGATCATCTCCTCGGGGGTGATAGGAAACGGCGCGCGCCCGGCGACGGCCGCGGCAAAGGCGGAAAGTTCCGCCGCAACCGTATCGAAACCGGGCAGGCTGTGGCGCTCCACCGGCTTTGCCGTAGCATGGCCCGACAGCGGCGCATCCGGGGCAGGGGCGAAGGTGAACTCGTCCAGATGCTGGCCCCGGATCTCGGCAATCCCGGCAGAACCATAGATGCAGAACCGGTAACTGGGCGAGGTGGCGGTCATGCAGGATACATATCCCGTCATCCCTTCGGCAAAGGCCAGCAGGATCGATGTGGTATCCTGTGTGCCCGCAGGCGTTGCACGGTGCAGGCTCTGGCAGGTGACCTCGGTGATCTGGCCGAACATGTCGATCATGCCGTCCACCATGTGGATGCCAAGGCCCGCCATGCCACCCGCAGGCGACTGGCGCGGATCGACGCGCCAACTGTCGGGTTTCAGGAACAGCCCGTTGGGGGCGGTCATCGTCCCTTCGACATGCAGGATGGTGCCCAAGGCGCCTGACCGCACGCGCTGGCGTAGTTCGGCCATATGGGGATGGAAGCGGCGGTTATGGCCCAATCCCACAGTCACGCCCGCAGCGCGGATGGCCGCCACCGCCGCCTCGGCCGAGGCTTTGGTCAGGGTAAAGGGCTTTTCGGCAAAGATATGCTTGCCCGCACGAGCAGCCGCGATCATCTGCGCCTCATGGTCCAGATGCGGCGTGGCAAGGATCACCGCCTCCACCCGCGGATCGGCCAGCACCTGTTCATAGCTGTCCAGCAGGTCGAACCCCTGCTCGGCGGCGAAATCCTCGGCCAGCGCGCGGCGGCCCGTGGCCCCGGCGACGATGGCGATCTCGCCTCCTGAACGGGCGGCACGGGCAAGCGTCTTGCCCCACCAGCCCAGCCCGATGATAGCGGCATTCAGCATCAGACAGTCTCCTGCTTCGGGAATGGATCGGGTGCGCCCGCGGGCAGAGGCACCTCGAAGGCGTTGATGGTCATGGAAATCAGCGTGTAATAGCCAAGGATGCCCACCAATTCGACCACCGCCTGTTCGCCAAAGGCGGCGATGGCGCGGGCATAAGTGGCGGGCTGCACCTTGCGCGCGCTGTGCAACTCGCTGGCAAAGGCGTATATGATCGCCTCGTCCTCCTGCACAAACTCGGGGGTCTGGCCGGTGCGGATCGCTTCGACCACGGCGTCGGACAGCCCAGCCTTCAGCGCGATCGGGGCATGAACCGCCCATTCAAAACCCGAAGCCCAGAAGGCCCCGGTCACCAGGATCGCCAGCTCCGACAGTCGCGGCGGCAACAGGGTGCCATAGCGGCAAAACGCCCCCAGCGCCTGTGCCGTATCAGCCAGCCCCGGGCTTGTCAGCCAGACGCGCAGCGGCCCTTCGACCACGCCGCGCGGCCCGGACCGGATGGCATCGAAGATGCGCGTCTGTTCGGGGCTGAGGCGGCTTTCGTCAAGATCGGTCAGACGCGGCATGGTTCGCCTCTCAGGTCAGCAGCAGGTGCAGAAAGCGCAGGCTCACCGCCAGCAGGAAGATGCCAAAGGCCTTTTCCAGCGTCCGGCGCGTCATGGCATGCGCCAGTCGCACACCCAGCGCGGTGGTCAGCAGCGTCGTCGGCACGATCAGCACGAACCCAAGCGCCGAGACAAACCCAACGGACCCCAGCGGCAGCCCGGCTTTGCCCAGCCCCGCCAGCGCATAGCCGATGGCGCCGGGGATCGAAATCACCACCCCGATGGCGGCAGATGTCGCCACCGCCTGGTGGATCGGCCGGCCATGCAGCGTCATCGCCAGATTGGTGATGGCCCCGCCGCCGATGCCCATCAGCGCCGACAGCAGCCCCGCCATGAACCCGTAGAAGCGCAACAGCCACCCGGTCGGCAGATCATCCGCGATCTTCCAGTTTGCCTTGCCCAGCAGCAATTTGGTCGCATTGGTTCCCGCCACCAGAATGAAGACCAACTGGAACACCCAAGGTGCCGAGTATCGCGCTAGGACCGCCCCGCCCATCACGCCCGCCAATATCGGCACCGCCCAGACACGCACCAGCGCCATATCCACCATGCCCTTGGCAAAATGCCCCCGCGCCGAACTGATTGAGGTCGGCACGATCACCGCCAGCGATGTTCCCACCGCGAGCGGCATGGCAATCGCCTCCTCCACACCCACCAGCGTGAAGGAAAGGAACAGCACCGGCACCAGGATCGCCCCGCCGCCGACGCCGAACAATCCGGCCAGAACGCCGGTTGCCAGTCCCGCCACCACAAGCATGGCCGCAACGCCAAACAGGGTGCCGCCGTCCGTATCCATGATCATCGGCGTTCTCTCCTGAAAAGGGGCATCATGACACCAGACCGAGGCTGCGCAAAATGCGTTCTGGCGTCATGGGCATCTGGCTGATCTGCGCGCCCAGTGGCCGCAGCGCATCGTTCACGGCATTCATCACTGCGCCGGGCGCGCCCGAGGTTCCCGCCTCGCCCGCACCTTTTGCCCCAAGGGCCGAGGTGCGGGTGGGTGTGACCACATGCGCGATCTCGATATCCGGCATCTCGCCCGCCATCGGCACCAGATAATCGGCCATAGTCGCCGTCAGAAGCTGCCCATGGTCCGAGAACAGGCATTCCTCGAACAACGCCCCGCCAATACCCTGCACCACGCCGCCCCGGATCTGTTCGTCGACCAGCTTGGGGTTCAGGATCGTGCCCACATCTTCCACCACCCAGTGGTTCAGCAGCGTCACCAACCCGGTTTCGACATCGACCTCGACATAGGAAGCCATCGCCCCGTTGGAAAAGACGAAGGGCATCCCCTCGACCCGGAAATGGCGGCTCGCGATCAACTCGGCCGCCTGGCCGGCCGGCAGTTCATTGCCCCGGAAATACACCATGCGCGCCAGATCCCGCAGGCTCAGGCGCGGGTTACCGGTGGCGGCATCAACGATGCTGCCCTCCGCCAAAGCCAAATCCTCCGCCCGGCATTGCAGCACTGCGCCGCCCAGATCCAGGATCTGATCCCGCAGCGCCGCGCTGGCCGCGCGCATCGCCTCGCCCCCGATCCCCGCCCCGCGCGAGGCCCAAGTCCCCCCGCCATAGGGCATATGGGCCGTATCGCCCGTCTGTACGCGGATATCCTCGGCCCTCAGGCCCAGCACATCGGCGGCGATCTGGGCAAGGATGGTTTCCGTCCCCTGGCCCTGTTCGGTGACGGAACTGGACAGATGCACCGCGCCCGACGCATCCAGCCGGACAACCGCCCCATCCTGCGCCGCAACCGGCGCGCCGCCCACACCGTAGAACATTGGAGAAGGGTTGGTGATCTCCACCATGCTGACAATCCCGATCCCCCGATACACGCCGCGCGCCCGCAGCGCATCGCGTTCGGCACACAGTGCGTCATAGCCCATCATGTCCTTCAACCGGGCCAGACATTCCTGATGCGACAGATCGGCATAAAGCATCCCCTGCGGCGACCGCACCGGATAGGCATCGTCCGGGATCAGGTTCAGCGCCCGCAGCGCCACCGGATCGCGGCCCGTGGCCGTGGCCAGATCATCCATCAGCCCTTCCATAACCGCCATCGCGATGGGGTGGCCCACGGCCCGGTATTGGCAGGTCGGCACCTTGGTCTGGAACACCACCCGCAGCCGGGCGCGATAGGCGGGCAGGGCATAGGGCGCGCCGATCAGGTTGATCACCTGATTGCCCTCGATGGCCGAAGAGCGCGGATAGACGGAATAAGGCCCGATCCCCGTGATGTCATCCACATCCACCGCCAGCAGCCGCCCGTCAGGCCCCATCGCGGCGCGGGCGGTCACCCGGTGGTCGCGCGCGTGGATGTCGCTCTGAAAGCTTTCATACCTATCGGCGGCGAATTGCACCGGGCGGCGCAGCAGGCGCGCGGCGGCACAGGCGGCCACCTCATCGCCATAGGTGTGGATCTTGATGCCAAAAGACCCGCCCACATCCTGCGCCACGATCCGCACCTGCGATTGTGGCAGGCCCAGATGGGTGGCGAGCACCTCCTGCATCATATGCGGCACCTGCCCGGAATAATGCACCGTCAACTGATCCTGCGCCGCATCGTATTCGGCAGTGATCACACGCGGCTCCAGCGTGACGCCGGTATGGCGGCCAAAGACAAAGCGGCGCTCCACCACCGTATTGGCCGGATCGGCAAAGGCCGCATCCACTGCGCCCACGTCGATCCGCTTTTCCCAGCACAGGTTGGACCCAAGATCGGGGTGGATCAGCGGCGCGTCGGGGGCAAGGGCGGCCTCCATGTCGGTGACCGGGGGCAGGGGGTCATAGTCCACTGTCACCAGTTCCGCCGCATCCTCGGCCAGCGCGCGGCTGCTGGCCACCACCATCACCACCGGTTCCCCCTGCCAATGCGTGCGCCCCACCGCCAACGCGGGCTGTGGTGGTGACCGCATGCCCACCATATGCGTGAGCACCCCCACCCAGGGCGTGATCTGGGTTGCCATGTCCGCCCCGTCATAGACCGCAACCACCCCCGGCGCGGCGCGCGCTGCTGACAGGTCCATCCCGGTAATTACTGCATGGGCATAGGGCGATCGGACAAAGACCGCGTGCAGCATCCGAGGCGGGCAGTGATCGGCCACGAACCTGCCCGCGCCTTCCACCAGACGGCGCGCATTGGGGCGGGGCAGGGCGCGGCCGATCTGGGTCATGGCTTAGCCCCATGGCGCGCCTGCGCCACCTCTTCCACCGCATCGACAATCGCCTGATACCCGGTGCAGCGGCAGTAGTTTCCCGATAAATGATCGCGGATTTCGGCCCGGTCCGGCACATGGCCAGCTTCCAGAAGTTCGGCCGCAGTCATCAGCATCCCCGGCGTGCAGAACCCGCATTGCAGCGCGTTGTGGCGGACAAATGCGGCCTTCAGATCGGGCGCGTCCAGCCCTTCGACCGTCACCACTTCGGACCCGTCTGCCTGCACGGCGAGCATCAGGCAACCGCGCACTGCCACTCCATCCACGCGCAGCGTGCAGGCCCCGCAAACGCCGTGCTCACAGCCATGATGCGTGCCGGTGAACCCCGCCGCACGCACCGCATCGGCCAGGCTCTGGCGCGGATCGGCCTCGATCACCATGGCTTCACCATTCAGACGGAAGGCAACTTTCATGTCATGCGCTCCAGCGTTCGGCGTAGCATCACCCGCGCGAGATGCGTCTTGGTTTCTGACGCGTTGTGCAGGTCCCCCCAGACCTCCACCCCCTCCAGCGCCGCCGCCGCCGCAGTAAGCGGCCCCTCGGCCAATGCAGCCTCTGCCGCCGGATCGCGCAGTGGCCGGTCCGCCACGCCGAACCAGACCACGCGCTCCTGCGGCCCCACTATCAGCGCCAGCCCCGCCATGGCATAATCGCCGCGCCGCCGGGTCAGTTCGGCAAAGCCATGCCGTGCTGCCGGGTCAGGCAGAGGGATATGCACCTCCGTCAGCAATTCGCCGGGCGCCAGCGCGGTGGCGTAGCTCCCTTCAAAGAAATCATCGACGGGAATGTTGCGCGGCCCTTCTGGCCCCTGTGCCTGAATCACCGCCCGCAGTGCCAGCGCACAGGCCGGCATCTCCGCCGAAGGATCGGCCAGTGCCAGACTGCCGCCAAAGGTTCCGCGATTGCGGATGGCGGCATGCGCCACATGCCGCACCGCCTCCGCCAGCAGCGGCAGATGGGCCGCGATCAGGGGATGGCGTTCCACCTCGGCATGGCGGGTCAGGGCCCCAATCACGATGTGATCCCCCTCGCGCCGAATACCCGACAGCGCGGGCACCGCGTTCAGATCGATCAACAGGCCGGGACGATCCAGCCGGAAATTCAAAGCCGGGATCAGGCTCTGCCCACCGGCAAGATACCGCGCCTCCCCGTCCGAGTCTGCCATCACTCGGACGGCATCCTGAATCGACCGGACGCGGACATAGTCGAAGTGTGAAGCCTTCATGCCACGACCTCCCACGAACCTCTGGATATCCTTATCTATCATTTGATAATTAACACAAGATACATGCGCCACAAGTGGCTTACGCCACCCGTCCACGAGCTTTGCGACGAAGCGCAGATCGAACGTCCCCGGCAGGGAGGTGAAGCGATCACAGGCGATCGGTAGCAGGTAGGCAAGCGGCGGCCCACGTGCCTATCCAAGTTCAGAGGCCATCCTATCGGATGACGACCCAATAGAGTCTGCTGCAGGCGTGAGGCGGCTTTGGATTAAGTCAAAGACATGCAAAAAAGGGACGCACTTTCGTGCGCCCCTCTCTTCGTCATGTATGGTCGACGGTTCTTCAGAGGTTCGACGTAGCGGCGCAAAGCGCCTCCATCTGCTCTGCAGAAACCTGCATCGTGCCGGTGGTTTCCGTGCCAGACCCGTCCGTTGCACCGCTGTTTTCAGGGGTCAGGGCATCTCCGGCACCTGCTTCGCCGCCCGAACCCGTGACGGCTTCTTCGGCAGCGCCCGCAGCGGCGGATTTCCCTTCCATGTAAACCGTGCAATCACGGCGGATCATCGTGCGGTCTTCTTCCGACAAGGTCTGCCATTGGGTTTCGATTTCGGGTGCCGAACGGACGGTCATACCGTCATCGCCAAAGACGGCAGTACCCATCGACGCCGACCAGTCGGAACCGAAAGTGACCGGCGCAGTGGACACACCTGTTTCCGAGGCACCAGTTTCGGTCGCCCCAGTTTCTTCGGCCGCGTCGGTGGTCTGCGCCATGGCCATGGATGCTGTCAGTGCTGCTGCCATAGTCATCGTCAGGAAGGTCATTTTCATTGCTGTCTCCATCGGTGAAAGGGATCGTGCCGCACACTGTTGTGACCGTGCGTTGTGCGACGACGCTGCTCGTGTCTGGCCCCGGCGACGAGGAAATATCCTGTGTCGCCGCTCGGATGCCTTGCTTGGTGTGGGTGTCTTCAATCCTCAGAAATGGCCATTCGGGCGAGGAGACCTCCTCCCCCGCTGGCCACGCCCTACAACCAGCCAGTGTGTGTCCAACGCGCAGATGCTGGGTCTGTTCCGCGCTCGCGTTTAAAACTGAACGCGGCGGCCCGCACAAATCCGTGAACGGCGATACCAGTCAGCACGCCGGGATGATCACCTGTCTACAACGTGTATCCATATGGCGGATCGGACCGCTGCTGCGGTGTGCCATAGCCAAATCAGACCGTAACCCTCCGGGCCTCATCTGCCATTGGGCTGCGTCACGGTTCGCCGGTCACAAAGTGCCAACCGAAGGCCGCGATGATCTTTGGGACGCGCGCCGTCTTCTGATACCTCCGCTTTCCGCCGCACCACTGAAGGACGAAACATCAAACTGGCCACACCATCAGAATAAGCGGAACGCCGGTGATCACGACCAATACAGACAGCGGCGCGCCCAGCCGCGCATAGTCGCCAAAGCGATAGCCACCCGGCCCCAGGACCAGAGTGTTACATTGATGGCCGATCGGCGTAAGGAAATCGCACCCAGCGCCCACAGCAACCGCCATCAGAAACGCATCCGGAGCAAGCCCCAGTCGATTGGCAAAAATTGCTGCGATGGGAGCCATAACAAGCACCGTGGCTGCGTTGTTCAAGAACGGAGTGACAGCCATCGCCACGATCATGATCAGGGCAAGCGCGCCCCAGACAGGCAGCCCGGTCGCCACAACAGACAACATATCGCCGATCAACTCTGCGCCGCCTGTCGTCTGCAACGCTTCGCTCACGGGGATCAACGCCCCAAGCATCACGAGGATTGGCCATTCAATGGCATCATAGGCCGCCTCAACGCCTATGGCACCTGTCAGGATCATTGCCAGCGCGGCACCAAAAAAGGCAATCGCAACCGGAACCAACCCGGAGGCAGTCAGCGCCATCGCCACGCCGAGGATGACAATTGGCAGAAAGTCGCGGCGGATTGAACCTAACAACAAATCGCGCTCGGCAAGCGGCAATAGGCCCAAAGCGACGACCCGGTCCGGAAGAACTGCAGTCGCGCCTTGCAGCAACAGCACATCCCCCGCCTCCAGCAAAGTGTCACCGATCCGCTCTGTCATCCGTTGGCCGGAACGGGACAGTGCGACAAGATTGATGTCTTGTTCTTGGAACAAGTGCAGGCGCTTGGCACTTTGCCCGATGATGGGGGAGGTGGACTTGACCACCGCTTCGATGACGCTGATCCGCTCTCCCGTTCCCTCAGCAGGCTTCTGTTTGTCTTGCCGTGCAAGTGTCAAACCCGCCTTTTTGACGACCCGTTCCAGCCCATCCGGTTGGCCCCGCATCTGCAGGATATCGCCTTCTTTGATGACATGTTCGGGCAACGTGGCAGAGCGACGCTTGCCATCGCGAATAATGCCCGTGACGGAAAGTTCTCCGTCGGCGAGGTCAAGAAACTGCCCTACCGTCTTTCCGATGATCGGCGCATCTGTCGGCACACTTGCTTCTGAGTTGTAGTCACCCACATTGACGGCCTCGCCAAGAGACGCGGTGGCACGCCGGTCTTTTGGCAGAAGGTACCGTGACGAAAGCAGCAAGAATACCAACCCGACAGCAGACAGTCCCAACCCTACTGGGGCATAGTCGAACATCCTGAACGGTTGACCGGTCATTTCCTCACGCACCTGCGAGACGATGATGTTGGGTGATGTCCCAACCATCGTGATCAACCCGCCCAGCAAAGAGCCAAACGCCATCGGCATAAGGAACAGAGAGGGCGAAGTGCCGGATTTCTTTGCGATCTTCAACGCTGCCGGCATCATCATGGCAAGCGCGCCGATGTTCTTGATCAATGCAGACAGCAAGGTGACACTGGACACCAACACAAAGAGCTGCATCCGAAACCCCGTGAGCCGCCGCGCCGTCCAGCGCAACACCAGCTCGATCAAGTGCGAGCGTGCGACGGCCGCACTGACCACAAGCGCTGAGGCAACGATGATCACGATATCATTGCCAAAGCCTGAAAAGGCGTCTTCCGGCGAAACCGTTCCTGCAGCCAGAGACGCTGCCAAGGCAAGCATTGCGACCACATCAAAGCGAAGCTTACCCCACACAAACAGGACCATCATGCCAAGGATGACCGCGAACGCGCAAAACTGAAGAAGGGACATGCAGTCTCCGAACCGTTTCTACTGGCTTCGCTAGACGCGTTCCATCGACACCAAACGCGGCTAACTGGGTGGGGTTCCGTGTCGATTGGGCCTGTTTTGCAGGCCACATCCAAAGCGCCGCCGCTTTCTGATCATTGGCCCGCTAAGCGAGCCTTGCATCCTATGCAAAAGCCGGGGGAGGTCCACGAAATGCCAAAGAAAACATGGAACCAATCGGCCTTGGGGCCGTTCCCCAATCTGAATGAACAGACTTTGGAGATTGACCATGGACACCTCATTTTTCATCCCGCTCCTTTCTTTGCTGACACTCTTGGCGGTTTGCATCTTTGCGCTGGTCAGCAAGGCAAGCGTCGAAAAACGGCGCCATGACCCGAACGCGCCGAAATCGTCGCTGGCGAAAGATGGGCCGACCGGAGACCCCGTTGCCTATGACAAATGAACTTCCTGACCCCAGGGTTTCGCGTGGGTCAACACTCAAACCCCTGGGGCAGGTGGCCTGAATGTCCTGATATCCTGGATGCTCGCTTCGTCACGTTTTTGTCAGGCATCGAAGACATCTGCCGCCACAAACCGCCGTAAGAACCGCTGCCAGCCCGCTATTATGAAGAATATCTCCGCATCACGGTACCGCGCCCCTCATTGCTGACGTTTGCCCAAACGCTTCATGATCGATACTGGCCAGCGATCGGCCGGTCGCTCCGGGTCGAGAAGGTCATTTTCCCGCAAAACTTCATCGGTCAGTGCCCCAAAATCCGGCGCTTCGAACGGGACCAGTGATCGTCCACCGCCGCGCAGCGCTTCAATGGCGTTGATCAAGGATCCACCTGTTGTACCAAGCGCCTGTTCAACTGCCGCTGGATCGACCCCCAGATGTTCCGCCACCAGCGCATTGCGCAAACCCGCGATCGTCCCCCTCACCTCATTCTCGTCCGCAGCCAAGTGCTTCGCTTCTACCGACAGGTCGCATTCGGTATCCAGGCCCATGGAACGATTGTTCAAGTTTGACGAACCCACCCGCATCAGCGTGTCGTCCATGATGACGATCTTGGCATGCACATAGATTGGTTTTCGCGCCCGCGTCACAGGCGTGAAGAGCCTGAAGCGATCATGTACGTCCGCCTGCCGGATGATTTCGAGCAACCGCGCCCGCGCCGACCCCATCGCCTTTTCCTCTAACCAACCTTGCGACGATTCCGGATTGATCACCACAAACTCCGGCCCGTCAGGTTCCCCCAGGCGCGCGGCGATCGCCTCGGCCATTCTGCGCGAGGCGAAGTACTGGCTTTCAATGTAAAGCGTGCGTCGGGTCGCTGCGATTATCGCAAGATGCAGGGCTTCAATTTCGTGAACTGCGTTGCGGCCTTCATAGGCCGCCTCAGTGCGGGAAATCGCAACGTCCACGCTGGTCATGAGAGGTTCCAGAAACTCTGGCCACAGCGGCGGCACGGATGGAGGGGGTTGAATCGTTTCCCCTGTCGCTTTTTCCCATCTGTCGCGGGCAAGTTCGCCAAGCGCCTTCGCCGCATTGCCCCCGACCGCAATCGCTGCGTCGTGCCACGGGCCATAGGGGCGTTTTAGGGTCGGGCTGGTTCGGAACGGATTGTCATCCTCGTGATCCGATGTGTCCCATCTATAGGCGGTGGCGTCGATGCCACCGCAGAAAGCCAGCGCGTCATCAATCACGATAATCTTCTGGTGGTGAACCGCACCGACGGGATGGGCGTGATCGAGCTTAAGTCGAATTTTCCGCCCGATCAGCCAATCCGCCAACCTAAGCGGTGTAGAACCCCGCCCCAGCGTCGACAACAGACCGACGTCCCATTGCAAGAGATGGATCGTAAGGTCAGGCTTTTGGCCAACCAGCCAGTTCAGGAATGCGCCCAATTTCTTTGGCACGTCGTTATCACTCGTCCGTGGATCCAGATCGATCCGCGTGTCAAATTCCCAGCCGATCATGATGACGCTGTGTTGCGCCTTCTGCATGGTCTCGCGCAGAACGGTAAAGTAGTCGGCAGCATCCACAATCATCGCGAGGCGATCAGCATTTTCGATCCGCCAGCAAGTACTGCCTGGTCTCAGTACTGAAGTGCCTACATTTTTCATGCGCCTTGAGCCTTGCCTGTTTGTTGCTGCGAATTGGTCATAAGGGGACGGAAGTCCGAACCGACGATGTCAGAGTTCAAAGCCCAACGTTGGTTGCAGCGGTGGACAGAAAACAAACGCACGGGCCGTCAAAAGGGATCCCCCGAATGTTGCGACCAAGGAACCTGCGCCCGATCACGCTGAAGGCGCAGCACCGAAGCGCACCGGTGATGGCCGACCTGTTGATGCGGAAATAGGATCGCGTGGCATTGTTGCGCTGCATGACCAAAGGGCGGAAAAGCGGCTTTTGGCACCGCTGGAACCCATCCACTTTTCGCGCGTGCAGCACGCTTTCCGGTTCCAGTTCTGCCAATCCCGCCCACAAGGCGCGCTTATTCGCCGATCACGCGGGCGTACGTTGTTCTTCTGGTTCGCATCTGATCCATTCGCCGTTCGCAAGCGGAAAAACAAAGGCGACGGCACAATGAGCTCTGACAACACATATTCAGACTGGCCCACAGCCAGTGGCGCGGATGCGCGCGAAAGCGTGCTTGCAGGCGATCTGGTGATCGAGGGCGATGTGACTTCTGACGGTCCGGTCGACGTTCACGGACAGCTTGTTGGTTCAGTTCGCGCGCCGGTCGTGGTCATAGCGGCTTCGGGGCGTATCGAAGGTTCTGTCGCCGCGCAGGAGCTTTCTGTTTACGGAAATGTATCAGGGACGATCACCGCACAGAATGTGACGTTCGCACCCAGTGCCGTCGTTCACGCTGACGTCGTCCATAAGCAGATTACCATCGAGGCAGGTGCCGAGATTGAAGGCAGACTTCATCGCCGAATCTGAAGGGTCTTGCGGCATCGGTGTCCGGACCGCGGGGATCAGTTGAAACGACCCCGACCTGCCACTGCAGGGGGACGTCAGCGGCCGACATAAGTCGCCAATGGCACACTCATGCCGCCCCGCATCGGCGGCCTGTCACACCTTTTCGGTGGTCGAAGCCAAATGGCTTCGCCCATGGGGCGCGTCAAAATCCAGCACCGGGTTGATCGGAATGATTCTGTTCGGATTGATCGTTTCATGGCTGTAATGGTAGTGGCGCACGAAATGATCGGTGCGCACCGTCTCGGCCACCCCCGGCCACTGATACAGGTCGCGCGTATACGCCCAGAGGTTTGGGTAGTCGATCAGACGCTTCCGGTTGCACTTGAAATGCAGGTGATAAACCAGATCAAAGCGTACAAGGGTCGTGAAAAGACGCCAGTCAGCCTCTGTCACTCGCCCGCCCATCAGATACCGGTTACGGCTCAGGTGGTCTTCCAGCCAGTCTAGCGTGACGAACAGCTCCTGTACCGCCTCGTGATAGGCCGCCTGCGTGGTGGCAAAGCCCGCGCGATAGACGGCATTGTTGACCCCTGGATAAATGCGGTCATTGATCGCCTCGATCCCGTCGCGCAAGTCTTGCGGCCAATAGTCATCGGCAATCCCGGTCAGGCCATCGAAGGCGCTGTTCAACATGCGGATGATGTCGGCGGATTCGTTGCTGACGATGGTCTGTCTTTCCTTGTCCCACAGGACAGGAACGGTCACACGGCCTGAAGCATCAGGGACCGCGCGCGTGTACAGGTCGCGCAGAAACGGCAGGCCATAGACCTGATCCCCCGTTGCGCCCGCGAAATCGGTTTGGAATGTCCAGCCATCCGACAGCATGTCGGGATGCACCACCGAAATGTCGATATGGGGATCAAGACCCTTCAGCCTGCGAAAGATCAGCGTGCGATGCGCCCATGGGCAGGCGTATGAGACGTAAAGATGATAGCGCCCCGATGCTGCTGGAAACCCGCCTTCGCCCGTAAGCCCGGCACGACCGTCCGGGGTGATCCAGTTCCGGAATTTCGCGGTATCGCGCTCAAACTTGCCACCGCTTTTCTGCGTGTCATACCACGCCTCCGTCCAAATCCCTTCGACAAGCTTGCCCATCGGTATTCCTTCCGCTGTGTTCTTTCGAACATAGAGGATCGGTCCGCCCAGAAAACGTGGATGAGCGCACAGGAGGGGTGCAAACGGGCGCGCACCGATCAGGCGGGCAGCAAGCTCCGGACTTGGAAGAAGCGCCGTTCCAGCCAAGCGTAGATCTGAGCAAGAGCTACCCCCATCACAATGCAAACGAACAGTGCAAGCCATGGCATATCATGGCCGAAGAGCTTGCTGACCATCACGATCAGCACCCCGTGGCTCAAAAAGATGAAAAGTGACGCGCCCGCGATATGGGCGATCAGGAATTTCGCCGGGGCGGGTACGATGAAAGACCGCACGAATAGCGTCAGCAGGCAGCCGCCCCCGACATAGAAAGCCGCAGATGTGAAGTGCCATTCCAGTAAGACGGCGATCAAAGATACGGCCAATGCGAGCAACCGAGTCTGCAGATCATTGGCACTTGCGATCACCACGCCCAGCGTAAATGCCCATGCGTAGTGCCATGGTGTCCGGTGAAAGTTGTAATCGCCATTCCAGATCGCCTCGATCGTGCGATCAATCGCCACGACTGACACAAACAAAACAAGCGCGCTGACCATAGGCCGATCGCGAAACGCAGCCCGCACTGGCGGAATTGAAAACAACAGTGCCGCAAGCACAAGCAACTGTAAGTAGAATTCCGCAAAATAGAACGGAAAGCCCTGCAGCGTGCGCGGATCCAGAAAGTTCGACACCAGCAGCAGGGGCATAATCTCAAACTTCCGGGTGACGATCTGCAGCAGGGCGATCAGCATAACCGTCGGTAAGGCTACCGACAGAATTGTCCCAAACAGGGTTTTAACACTTCCGGTGCGGATGATCTCTGGCAATTGAAAGCGGGCAACGGAATAGCCGGCAAGGATAATCAGGAAATAGGCTGCACCCCAGTTCGCACTGTAGACAAACGTATTTGCGTGCAGGGCGACGATGCAGATGATGAAGAATGATCGCGTAAGGGTGACGGCTTCAAGGGGAAGCCATTTTGATTTGTTGGTCATGGTTATGTGGCGCTGCAACTCTGCAATCGTCTGGCTTTCCCATCTGTCGGGCAGCGCGCCAAAGCGCCTTTCGAAATGAAGGGAGAACCGGATGAAGTGCAATGAATCTCCGCCAAGCGATTGGAATGAATCCTCGGGCTGGACCTTGGCCGCGGGAAATTCATGCTCAAACAGCGCGCGAACGTCTCCGATCTTGGCTGAAACCTCGTGCGGTCCGGCGTTTTCGTTCCTTTGTCGCTCCTCAAACTGACTAGCCAATACCTTGCGCTGCGCCTTGCCTGTCTCCGTGCGTGGAATGCTGTCCACTGCCATCACATGCAGGGCCGCACCCACAGCGGTGCCCATCTCGCGCAGCGTGGAATCGGCAAGTGTTCGCACCCGATCAAGCCGCGCCGTGCCGTTTGCCACGGCCACCAGAACACCATCGCCTCTTTCGTCATCGGGCACGCGGGCCACGCAAAGCTGTGCGCCGGGTTGCAGCCTGGCCAAAAGCCGCGCCTCAAGCTGATCGGGGGCGATCTTGATGCCGCCGCAGTTAATCACATCATCGGCGCGTCCATCGAAATACACAAAGCCATCCACCAAATGCCCTAGGTCATTGGTGTGTAGCCAGCCGTCAGCGTCCAGCAGGTCATGCAGACCGTCGCCATCAATGCGGGACTTGGCGACATGGGGGCCACGGATCAGGATCCGGTCATCTGGGCCAACAGCCACCTCGGTCTTGCCGACAGGTTGACCTACAGATGCCAGATGCGCGGCGGTCATATCGTCAAAGGTCAGGAAGGTGCTGCGCGATGCTTCGGTCAGCCCATAATGCTGCACGATCCGCGCATTCGGAAACATCTCCCGCACGGCCTGCTTTTCGTCAGGCGTCATGTGCTGCGACCCGATCTCCATCCAGCGCAGAAGCTTGCCTGCATTGCCGATCACCGACGGCGCGGCAAGAAGCACGCGCAGCAAGGTTGGCACCACAGACAAAGCATTGATCTGCCCGGCAGCAAGCATTCTGCCAAATTCGGCCGGATCAAATCCGCGGGGTGGCATATAGGCCTGTCCACCAACCGCACTGACGGCGCGATACCGCCCCAGACCAAAGCTGAACGTGGCGGGGACGCCTACATATTCACGGATTTCGGCGGTCATCTGCATCTGCTCGATGATCCGGTTGGTCGCATCGGCAAGGTTGGCATGGGTCAGCACAATACCCTTCGGGCGGCCCTCGGTCCCCGAAGTAAAGGTAACCTGTGCAATCTGGTCGTCATTGCGGATGGCGTGCTGCGCTGTGAACCAACCTGTCCGGTCCAACGGCACGATGCAGTGGTCTATCGCAATGCCAGCCAGCGCCTGAGCCTGCGCTTCGTCCGCGACCAAGACAAGGGGGTGACCCGCATCGTAAAGCGAAAAGACCTGCTCAACAAAGTGAAGCGAGTTCTTGCGAACAAGCCCGGTGGCTTTCAGGGTAAAGCTATGCATCTTCGCTTCCGCAACGTGCCTTGCCAAGAACTGGCACACAACCCGATGTAGACGCTTGTTAACATTCATTTTCAAGGGCCGAAACAAGGCTTAACCTTGTTTATATCGTTGCCAAAAGCACAGTCGCGCTGTGGTTGGGGGGATTGTCCGCATTCCTGAAACAATTCCGCAGACTCGTTGAACGAACTGCACCGGACTGTCCGCGCTCCTGAGACGATGATGTTGCAGGATTGCCCCGCGACAGGGCTCATCAGGCTTTCTTTGCTTGCCGCTCCGACAGATCGGCCTTGCCGTCCACCCGCTTGGGCCTCGGTAATGTCAACGCGTACATCTGTGGGGTAAAGGCAAAGGCCAGAACCATCGACAAGGCGACGCCACCGGCAATGGACATGGCAAAGGGTGGCCAGAATCCACCCCCGCCGAGGATCAGGGGCAGGAACCCTCCAACGGTCGTGACGGTCGTCGATACGATATGCCGCGCCGAACCCGCGACGACATCCACCATCGCCGTGCGATCCCCCGCATTGGCGCGCGCATCTATTTGCAGGGCGGACAACACGATCAGCGCTGCGTTAATCGACACACCAATCGACCCGATCACCCCGATGATCGCATTGATGCCAAAGGGATAGTCGAACACGGCCAGCGACAGGATCGACAACCCCGCCGACAGGCCAGCTACAGCGAAAGCGATCAGCGTCAGCCGGAAGGAATTGAACGTCATCACCACAATCGCAATCGACAGCGTGATAATCAGCCCAAGCGGCGAAACCAACGCCCGCACCGTATTGTCACGGGCGTCACTGTCACCGCCGATTTCCAGCCGGACGCCTTCCGGCGGGGTATAACGCGAAGCCTCCAGCACAGCCTGCGCTTCGGCCAGCGCCGTCGCTGGCAGGACGCCCGGTTGCAGGAACCCCTGCACCGTATTGACCCGCTCGCCATTGCGGCGGGTGATTGTGCTCTCGGATGGCTCCAACCGCAGCGTCCCCAGCGTCGAAAGCGGTACGGCAGCAAAGCCACCCGCGCTCGCAATTGCGGCCGCGCCGGGTGGCAGGATCGGCATGTCGCCAATGGCCACCGGATCGCCCCGCAGACCTGCACCCAGCCGCACCCGAACCGGCAATTCCTCGGTCCCTTCCAGCAGTGACCCGCCCGTCACCCCTTCCAGCCCCGCTTCCATCTGCCGCGCGATCTGCCCAAGATCGAGGCCGAGCAGGCGCGCCCGCGCCTCATCCACGGCCAGTGTCAGCTTGGGTGAACCGCCCGAGATTCCGCTGCGCAGCAGCACCACCTGCCGCACCACCGCAAGCCGCGCCCGCAGATCATCGCCCGCTTTGCGCAGCGCGTCGATATCCCCCCCCACCAGCCGCAGTTCCAACGGTGCATTCACCGGCGGTCCCTGCGTCAGCCCCCAGATCACAAAGCGGGCTTGCGGAAAACTTGCGGGCAACTCGCTTTGCAGTTCGGCCAGCAACCGCTCTGTCGCGGCAGGCGACTCCGTCCGGATCAGCGCCTGCGCAAAGGCCGGGGCCTGATCACGATCACCGACCATGTTGTAGTAGAAGGCGGGGGCAGACCGACCCACCACCCAAGCCACGTCGACAATGCCCTCCGCCATTGCCAGCCGTGCATCCACCCGGCGCAGCACCCGCTGCGTCTCATCCAGACTGGTGCCGGCGGGCAGGTCGAGTTCGACATGGAATTGGTCACGGTCCACACCGGGAAAGAACTGCGGCGTCAGGCCGGGCAGGGACAGAAAACCGATGATCGGCAACACCAGCGCCAGCATCACGCTGCGCAGAGGATTGGCCATCGACAGGGACAGCGTCCGCCGAAACCCCCGCATCAAAACACCTTCGTGCGGGGCGGTTTCCACCTCCAACCTTAGCCAGCGCCCGGCAATCGCCGGGGTGATCGTGACGGCCACAAGAAACGACCATACCAGCATCACGATGACCGATATCGCGATGGACCCGACGAAATCCCCCGCCGGGCCGGGCAACAGCAACAGCGGCAGGAACGACAGGATCGTTGTGACTGTTGACGCCAGCAGCGGCATCGCCAAGCGCCGCACCGAAAGCCCCACGGCCTCAAGCCGCGCCATACCCGCGCGCAGCCGCTGGCCGATCTCATCCGTCATCACGATGGCCGCATCGACCAGTAGGCCCAGCGCAACGATCAGGCCTGTCACGCTCATCTGATGGATCGGCACAGACATGGCGTTCAGCGTGGCGACAGAGGCCAGCGAAACAACCGGAATGACCATTGCCACGATCAGCGCCGATCGCCCGCCAAGGGTGACGAAAAGCACCAGCACGACCAGCACCACGCCCATCAGCATATTCAGCCCAACCTCGGCCAAACGCTCAGTTGTATAGCGGCTTTGGTCAAAGACCGTTTCAACGGAAAGACCAAAGGGCAATCTTCCGGCCTGATCCTGCACCGCCTTGCGGATGTCGGCCATCCAGCGATCCACCTGCAGCCCGTCGCTCAACTTGGCCGAGATCAGGATCGCAGGCTTGCCACGAAACAGGGCAGCCTCCGACAAAGGCAGGCGCGGTCCCCGCGTGATCTGCGCGACATCGCCCAGAAGCGTGCTCTGCCCCGCTTTATCCTCGCGCAGAATGACTGCGCGCAACCGGTCAAGCGATGTGATCTCGCCCGTGATCCCAAGCACAATGTCAGCCACATCCCCCCGCAACCGCCCGGCCTGCACCTTGGCATCTGCGGCCCGGATCGCCTGCGACACACCATCCGCCGTCAATCCAAGCGCGGCCATCCGGTCAGCATCCAGCGTGACCAGCACTTCCTCATCGGGCAGGCCATGCAGATCGACAAGGCTCGTCCCCGGCACGCTGCGCAGCCGGTCCGCCAGCGCCTCGGCCTCGCGCCCGGCGCGCGGCAAGCTGAACCCGTCTGGCAGAGTCAGGGCAAAGATCGCGGCATAGCCCCCGGCTGCGTCGCTGTCGAAATCGGGTTCCAACACGCCCGCCGGGAACGCGCGCTGTGCATCATCCACGGCCTCGCGCACCTCGGCCCAGATCTGCTCGATTTTCCCGGGCGCCAAGGTTTCGATCAGCTCGACAGAGATGACCGATATCCCCGTGGCCGAGGTAGACGAGATCTCGGCAATCTCGGGGATCGTGCGCAGTTCCGTCTCAATCTTTGCCGTCACCAACGCCTCAACCCGGGCAGGGTCCGCGCCCGGAAAGACGGTGGTGATCGTCGCGAAGATATTGGTGATAGTCGGGTCTTCCTGCCGCCCGATGGAAACCAGCGCCGACACACCCGCCGACAGGATGACCAAAAGGGCAAGGATCACAAGGCGGGGCTGTCGGAAAAAGACCGTATCCATCGCGCTTATTCCCCCGCGGCCAGAACAAGCTGGCCCGGTGCAACCCGGTCGGGCGCTTCCGCCACGATGCTCGCGCCATCAGGCAAATGTCCTCGCAGAAACACCCTCGCGCCATCGCTGTGGATCACCTCTACCGCCGCAGGCAGGCTGCGGTCTCCGTCAGCGACGCTTTCAATCGCCATGACGGACCAACTGCCGCGCACTCCTTCACGCAGCGCCGAAAGCGGGGCCCAGAAGCCCGGACTTTCAATCTTCTGATCCAGGAAAACAGCCACCGTGTCGCCCAATGCAGCGGCGGTCTGCCCGTTCAGGCCTGACTCCAGCGCCAGAACAACCGAACGGTTGCGCGTGGCCGGGTCCAGATCAGGGCGGATTTGCCGAAGTGTCGCTGACCGGGATACCCCGCCCACCTCCACATCCAGCCTGTCGCCAACCTGCAGCGACCCCGCCAGATCAGGGGGCAACGCCACCCGCACCTGCGCCGGCCCTGCATCATGCAGCACCAAAACCGTTTGCCCTGCCGCCGCCGTTTGCCCCGGATCGGCCATCCGCGCCCCAATGCGGGCTTCGAAAGGGGCCAACAGCACAGACTTTTCCAGCCGCACATCTACCCCTGCAATCCTTGCCCTAAGGGCCTCCATTCCCGCCTCGGCCCGGACCAAGGTCAACCGGGCATCATCCAGCGCGGCGACGGAACGAAACCCCCGGTCGGTCAACGCATCGTTGCGCGCCAAGGTCAGCCGGGCCAGTTCGGCATCTGCGGCAAGGGCGGCAAGTTCCGCCTCCAGCGCCGCGCGTTCAGGGATCAGGGCGCTGGTGTCCAGCCGGGCCAGAACCACCCCCTTCCCAACCAAATCGCCCTCATCGGCCAGAACTTCCTTCACCCGGCCGCCCAGTTCAAAGCCAAGATCGATGCGGGCTGCAGCCTCGATCTGACCTGTGAAGCGGCGTAGAACAGTGTAGCCCCCGATCATGTCCACCGACATCGCCGCAACCGGCACCCGTGGGGCAGGGGCGGTTGCCACCGCGTCGCCGGGCCCTGCGATCAGGCTTGCACCTCCGATCACGGCCCCGGTGGATGCCGCGATCACCGCCAGCGTGCCAAGAACGGTGGTAACTCTGTGCGTCAGGCTCGGGATGCGTGTCATGCCACGATCCTCCCCTTGTCGCGCAACAGGCCGGGTACATCCGTCCAGCCCGGTGCCTGCACAGCGGTAAAGCCCGCCACCTGCCCAGTGGCGATCCGGGAAAACGCCTCCATGGCCTTCAGATGCGCGCCCTGCCGCATATAGACCAGCATCGCCGCGCGGTCCCGCCACAGCGACACCGTGTAATACACGCCCGCAATCCGGCGGGCCTCGACCGACAAACTCCCTTCCGCTGCCTGCGCCTGCGCCATGGACCGAACGGCGTGCCACCAGAAGATTGGGGCCAACAACGGATGTCGCAGTCGCAGGCCGGTGATCGAAACATGGATGGAAGTTCCAGGCATGGGTCTTGTCCCTGTGCTTCGCGCGGCAGGCAGTACCCCGCCATGGCCTGCACGGCCTTGGCAGAGGGTTCGCCTCCGACATGTTGTGGGGTTTTCAAACAGCTCTGATCTTGCTAAGTAAGCGATGCTAACTTTAAGTCAAGCGAAAAGTAAGCACCACTTACTCCGAGGTATCCCTTGCCCACAGAACCCAGGCCGAAACCCGGTTATCACCACGGCGATCTGCGCGCCCAGCTGATCGCCGCCGTGGGTGATCTGGTCGAAACACATGGCCCCGACGGTTTTTCCGTGGCCGAAGCTGCACGTCGCGCCGGGGTCAGCTCTGCCGCCCCCTACAAGCATTTCAAAGACCGCCCCGAACTTCTCCGCGCCGTGGTAGGCGAGGCGATGGGTCGTCTGCAGTCCGATATGGAGGTGGCCGCCGCGCGGTTTCCTGCGGCATCTCTCGACTCTGTCGCCGCAATTGGGCAGGCCTATGTGGAATTCGCCCGCGCCCAGCCCGGCATCTTTCGCCTCATGTTCAGCCTGACCGAAGGGCATCAGGATGCCCCCGATCTGCTGGACAAGGGGCAGGCCTGTTTCGCCGTCGTGATCCGCGCCGCTGCCGCCTGTCTAGGCCAGCCGATCGACGCGCCCGAGGTTCTGCACTGCGCCTATATTCTCTGGGCCAGCGTGCATGGCCATTCCTTCCTGACCATCGACCGCAAGACCGACGTCCTGTCCTCCACCATCGACGACTGGCAATTCCTGATGGCCGTCAGCCGCGCCGTACTGACGCGACCCACGCCGTAACGGCCTGAAGCAGCCAGCGGGGGCGGTGGTCTCGCCGCCCTGCAGCTGCTATGGTGAGAAAGGTGGCAAGGAGCCGGAATGTTCAACGCATGGAAGCAGGAAAAGGCTATCGCCGCCTTGGTGGATGAGGCGCAGGCCTTGGCCGACAAACTCGGCTCAGCCAAGCCGCACATCCGCGACAGCCACGCCGCCAACGCGCGCTTTTGGGAACTGTCCTATCTCGCCGAAGGTCAGACTCTGCACGACGTGGCCAATTGGCCCCCCGCTGCCATCGCCCGCTTCGTTTCGGGTGCGCAGAGCAAGATCACTGCGCTGCGCAAGAAGCGGTTCTACGACAGCAGCGATGGCCTGACGGTCTGGCTCCACACCGCACGCGCCGTGACCGAACCGCGTATCGCCCCTGCGGCGCGCGACATCTGGCAGCAAATCCTTGCCGCTGGCCCGAACACCGACACCATGGTCAACGATCTTCTGGCAGAGGCAGGGCTTTCGGGCCCTCCGGCACGACAGGCACCAGCGGGCTTTGACCCGGCCTAGTCGCCCGGCCCAGTCAAGAACGCCGTTTCCACGCCGCAGCGGACGGCGCCACAGCAGAAAAAGCCCATTTCGCCTGTTTTGCAGGCAGAATGCACGGCCTGCCCCCCGGCCAAGTTGGGCAATGGAACGCATTCATCTGGTCGCGCGTTTCGATCTGCGTATAGACTGATCTATCATGAACAGACCAAGACAGGGCTTCACACATGCTCATCCGCTGCGGATTCGAGATCGAGTTGGAAAGCCCTGTTCCAGTTCCAATGCTACTGGCGCTGTCCAGCCACGGGGATGTGGCCGGGCGCCTGATCGGGCAGGATCACGTGCGCGTGGCACCTGACACCCTGACACATCGCTACCTCGACCGGTTCGGCAATGCCATCACCCGGATCGTTGCCCCTGCCGGGCCAGCAAGGCTCTGGACCGATTTCGTGATCGAGATGGAGGGTCTGCCCGATCCACAATCCCCCGATGCACGCCAACACCCTATCCCGGATCTGCCGGATGATGTTTTGCAACACCTGATCCCAAGCCGCTATTGCGACAGCGACAATCTGGTGCAGCAGGCTTGGTCCTTGTTTGCAGGCTTCCCGGAAGGTTGGGGCAGGGTGCTGGCCATCACGGATTTCGTGCACAAGCATGTGACCTTTGGCTATCAGTTCGGCCGCGCCAGCAAGACCGCGTCCGAGGTGTTTCGCGAAAAGACGGGTGTTTGCCGCGATTTCGCCCATCTGGCCATTGCACTGTGCCGCGCCATGAACATTCCCGCCCGCTATGCCAGCGGCTATCTTGGCGATATCGGCATCCCCTATTCCGGCCCTGGTGATTTCTGCGCCTGGTTCGAGGTCTATCTCGGAAATCGCTGGCACACCTTTGATGCCCGCTACAACACGCCCCGGATGGGCCGCGTTCTGATGGTGCGCGGATCGGACGCGTCGGATGTGGCGATGATCACCTCGTTCGGCGGTCACAAGCTGACGCTGTTCCGCGTCTGGTCGGACCGCATGGCTGATGGCCTGTCGGACGCGCAGATCATCGATCTGTTGCAGACCCGTCCCGTGGCCGAACCTTTGGTCTTTCCCTCTTCGGCCCGCGCCGCCTGAACGATAAAGGCCGCACCCATCGGATGCGGCCTGTCTTTATCGCGCAACCCGGAAATCAGGCCGCTTTGCTGGCGACGTTCACATCGGTTACGGCAAGGCCGGTCAGCTTGGAATTGGCGGCCTTTTCCATATCCAGGATCAGCCCAAGCAGATCATGCGCTTCGGTATGGCCCAGAACCTTGGCCCACTCCCGCAGCGTGCCATAGCGGGCAATCTCGTAGTGCTCCACCGCCTGCGCCGCGGCAATCAGGCTGGCATCCAGCGCAACACCGCTGGCTTCTTCCATGATCCCTTCGGTCTCTTTGATCAGACCGTCGATCGCATCGCATTTCACGCCGGCAGGCTTTTCCCCGATCGAGGCAAAGACCTTATCCAGCAGCTTGATCTGTTCATTGGTCTCGTTCAGGTGCGCCTTCACCAATGCCTTGAAATCCGCATTCTTTGCGGCACTCGCCACTTTCGGCAGCGCTTTGGTCAGCGCTTTCTCGGCGTAATAGATATCCTGCAGCGTGTGGTGAAAAGCTTCGGCTAGGGTTTTCATCGGATGTTCCTTTCAAGATGGGTCAGCAAGGTTTTAGACGCCGGAGTGCAGATCGTTATCTGCAGTCAGACGTCCGTCAGGGGTGAGGCGGTCCACCACCTCAGGCAGGGCGGCATTCAGCCGCAAAAGCAGTTCAGCACGCGACAGACCGGTCTTCTGCGCAAGCTCGTCTAGCGTTTCGGTGCCAAGCGCGGCTTCCATTTCGGTCACGTCGAGCGGGCGGTTCGCTTCCATCGAGATCCAGCTATCCGCAGCCGCGCCTTGACCGGCAGAGCTAAACCGTTCCTGCAGATCGCGCAGCGCCGATGACACGCCTGTGTTGGACAGGCCCGATTGAAAGACCTGACCGATTTCCGCCAGAAACCCGCCCCCGGCGGGCAAGTCTGCGCCATCGCTGCCCACGCGGCTCTGGCGTGCATCTGCGAGCATATCCGCAATGCGGTTCCGGTTTTGATAGCCAGCAAAGGCAACAAGGCCGAGCAGGGCCATAAGGGATGGGGTCGATTTCGACATGATGCTCTTCTTTCCTATTACGGATCTCGAACGGTCTCTGTTCAGGCGACGATGGGGCAGGGGGGTTAGGCGCGCTTGCGCACAACGCTCCAGCCCACCAGAACAATGATTGCCCCCACGGCAGCCCCGATCAGGCCCGCACCTTCGCCTGACCCGTACCAACCCATCGATTGCCCAAGAAACGTGGCGACAAACGCCCCGACAACACCAAGCAGCGTGGTAAGGATGAACCCCGAAGGTTCATTGTCACCGGGCGTGATGAATTTGGCGATTACCCCGGCAACAAAGCCAATGATGATGGTCCAGATAATACCCATTTCGGTTCCCCTCGCTCTTCGCTCTTTGAGAAGGAGAAACGCCTGAACCGGCTTTGCGTTCCCTTGGTGGGGCGATTTTCGACGAATGCAGCGCGCAGGGAGTAACCGGACGGTGAATCCAGTGGTGCTTTCTTGACCTGGGACGCCTGCTCAGATCAGGGTCGTTGATGCTGCAAGAAAAACCGCAGCATCTGGGCCGAAGCATCCGGCCCCGTTGGATCGGTATAGCTCCCCTTCGGATGTCCGCCCGCCCAGGCGTGCCCCGCGCCATCAATCTCCCAATGTTCGGCAAAGCTGCGGCCGTCGTCGTGGCGATGGGCCGTCACACGATGCGCCCGCTTGCCCGGGGTGGTGTCCTTGCGCGTGCTGCGGCGCAGTTTGGGCATCGCCGCCAGCGCTTGCGCCAGGCTCGCACTGCCATTGTCGGGATGCACGGTGCCATCGGCCAACCCGTGAAAAACGATGGTCGGCAGGGCGGTCCGGTGCGGAACGCCTGTGGTGCCGCTGCGCATCGCCGCAAAGGCCGACCCAACGTCGCGCGCGCCTTGTGCGGGCAGGCCGGAATGCACGCCGACGGCGGCAAACACATCCGGATAGGCCGCCGCGACCAAGGCCGCCGCCGCCCCACCTGCCGAAAGCCCGGCAATATAGGTGCGCTTCGGATCGGCGGGATAGGCCTGCTGGATGTCCTGCGTCAGCCCGGCGATCAGGGCAGGCTCACCACGACCGCGCGCCTGATCCTCGGGCCGGAACCAGTTCCAGCATTTCTGCGCATTCGCGCCGCTGGCTTGGGCCGGATAGGCGATCAGACAACCGAACTCCTCGGCCAGGGCATTCATCCCGGTGCCAAGCGCGAAATCTTCGGGCGATTGGGTGCAGCCATGCAGCATCACCACCAACGGCATAAGGCCATCGGGCCGCTTGGCGGGGATATACAGCCGGTAGTCCCGGCTGCCCTGCGCCGACGCATAGGTCAGGGAAAGGAAACTGGCCCCCGGCGCCGCAGTCGGGGCCGCAGACAGCGGACCATGCACGGGCATCCCGCCCGCCGATATCTTGCGCAGGGTTTCCGAAAGGGCACTGCGCACGGCCTTCGCTTGCGGTGCCCGTGGCGCCGGCTTGGCCTCTGCCTTCGGCTTGACCGTCGGTTTGGCGGCAGGCTTGGGGTCTGCGGTCGGGCTGTCCAGCCGGGTAAACTCCCCGTCGATCACATCTTGCGGGCTGATCTGCGCGGACTGCGACTGATCGGCTGCGCCACTGCCCTGCAACAGGCTCCGGATCAGATCGGTCGCCTCAAGCAGCTTTCCGGCGCGGGTCAGTTCGGTGGCCTTGGCCATGTCGCGCTGAAAGGGGGTGGTCATGAAGGGTATTCCTTGTATGGGTCGCACCCGAAGGGCGGGGTAGTGGGTGGATCAGGTGATCCGATCGGCCAGTGCAGTCTTGATCGCCTCACTCGCATGGAAGGCGCCAAGGATATTCAGCCCCTGAATGGTGTCGCGGGCCAAGTCGACCGATATCTCCGGGTCCATCACGGTAAGCCCCAGCACCCGCAGGTCTAGCATCTCACCCGTCGCCCGCGCGCTCTCCAGTTCCGCCCGCGTGATATGCCGCAACCCCAGATGCACGCTTCTTCGGGTCACGACCTGCCGCACCGTCTCGGCATGGCGGTCGATCTGATTGCGGATCGCCGTGCGGATGAAATCGCTGCGGTTGGAAAAGAACCCCTCGCGCACCAGCAGGTCAATCTGGCCAAGGTCAACGAAACCAAGGTTGATCGTGATCTTCTCCGAGTCAGGCGCTTTTCCGGCAAGTCCCAAGGCTGATTTCGACATTGGCACTCCATATACCATCCATACAGATGGTATATGGATGTTATCCCTTAAGTTGCAACCCATCAATTCGGGCTAGTCGCACCATTGTCCGCGCCTGCATCCGCAGTTGCGACGGCCTCAGCCCCCAGAAAGTTGCCCAAGGTGCTCAACTGATCGACATTGTCGCAGATCACCTTCAGGCACACGAGGAAGGGCACCGCCATCAACGCTCCGGCAATGCCCCAAAGCCAAGCCCAGAAAACCACCGTCACAAAAACCGAAACGGTATTCAGTTCCAACCGACGGCCAAGAATGACGGGCGTAATGAACTGGCCCTCAATCGACGTCGCTGTCAGAAAAACGATTGGCGCCAAAGCTGCCTGTCCCAGATGGTCAAAGCTTACAATCGCCACGGCGGTTACCAGCCCGGCCCCGACCAGCGGGCCGATATAGGGAAGATAGTTCAACAGAAACGTCATGACGGCCCAGACCACAGGCTGCGGCATTCCGATGGCCCACATCCCAAGGCCCACCACAACACCCAGCCCCATATTGATCACCGTCACCACGGCCAGATAGCGCGACACGCTGCGCTCGATCCCATAGACGATCCGCAACGCCCGCTTCTTGTCGCCAAAGCGCGGAAAGGCCTCGATCAGCTTAACATAGAACAGATCACCAGACGCCAGCAGGAACAGCGCCAGAACCAGCGTGACCACGGTCGTCGCAAGAATCGAGGCCACGTTGCTCACCGCCATGGTCAGCAGGCCGGGCGATTCCATCGACACACGCTGCACACCTGGGTCGGACACGCCAGCGGTGAACTGCTCCACCTGATCCGACGCTTGCTGGACAACAGCAATAGATGACGCAAAGCCCTGCAGCTTGACCTTCAACTCTGCGCCAAGCGCCGGGGCATCATTGATCCATGTCGTGACTGGCCCGCTGAACAACAGCGCCGCCCCCCCGATAACCAGCCCGACAAACGCGATCAGCGCCGTTGCAGTGACCACCGGGGCCAGACCGAACCGCGCAAGGCTGCGCACCAGCGGGCTCAGCGTCAGCGCCAGCAATGTGCCCATCAACAGCGGCAGGATCACATCCTTGGCAAAATATAGCCCCATGGTCAGCAGCACCAGCAGGATCAGGGCCAGCGTCCGCCTTATGGCTGGAAGATCGTCGGACATTCCGGGGCGCAAAGTCATGCCACACTCCGCACGTGCCGCCGCGCGCCCGGCACAAGGAGGGCAGGGGGGCGCCATGAATTTCGGATCTGGCGGTCGGCAAGGGGCATGTCAGTGTCCTGTCTTGGGCGGGCAAGGTGCCACGGCAAAGGACAGCCCAGCAGGTATCCTGCCTGAGCCGGCTCGGGCGAAAACAAAAACACGATGGCTAACGCGTCAATCATGGTTCGGTTCCGCATCCGCGTCCACCCTTGCCTGCGGAGTTTGACGCCAAACCGTCACCGGCGCACACCCCGCTGTGTCGGCCAAGCTTGGCCCGAACGCCGAAAGACCGACATTCGCAAGGAACCATTTCCACTCCGGCGCGTTGATTGCGCATGGAAACGGTGCGCGGTCCGGTAGGGAATTGCCGATGTATCGCACACCGTTTCCCTTTGCGCGGCCTCGGGCCGTCCACACCTAGCACGCCACTTCGGAGCGTGCCGGAAACAGGAGACGACGCATGAACTGGGATCAGATCGAAGGCAAATGGAAGCAGTTCCAAGGCAAGGCCAAGGAACAGTGGGGCAAGCTGACCGATGACGAGCTTGATACCATGGCCGGCAAGCGCGACCAGCTGGTCGGCAAGGTTCAAGAGAAATACGGTCTCGCCAAGGAAGAGGCAGAGCGCGAAGTCGATGAGTGGAGCCGTCGCACCTGATTGCGATGACTTCGGGATCATCGGCTCTGTCCGGTTGATCGCAAGGGCCGCCCCCATCAGGGCGGCCCTTTTCTTTTGGCAAGACGGCAGGAAAGAAAAAAGGCTGGCCGCCGGATACCCGGCGGCCAGCTTTCATCTCACCGTCGGCACTCAGCCGCGATAGGCAAAGCCGCCAAAGATGCGGCCTTCATCGCGGTGACGCCCGCCCCGCACTGCACCCACATAGGACGCAGCCCCTGCCACCAGCGCAGCAGCGGCAAGGATGAACGCCGTCAGGATCGTGCTGACCCGTGCCACCTCGGCCGCGGCAATGGCGGCATCGGCCGCTTCCTGTGCCAGACGTTCCGCCTCGGCCTGTGCATCTGTGGCAAGCTGCATGGTCGCTGCCCGCGTTTCCTGCGCTGCGGCAATCGCCTCATCCACGCGCGTCGTCGCTTCGGGTTGCGCAATGTCCGTATTGGCCACCACCGCGCTGATCAGATAGCTGCGCTCAGCATCGCTCACTTCGCCAGTCATCGCCACATTGCCAAGGATTGACGCCGTCGCTCGCGCCGTTTCTGCCGTATCCGTCGTGCCAGGCGCAACCTGTGCCGGGCGCAAGAGACTATCGCTCAGATAATCCACCGGATTGTTGGTCATCTCCTCTGGCATCATCGCCCCGGCGGCCGACATTGCCCCCTCTGCAACACCGCCAACCACAGACCCGGCCGTGGTCGCGACTGTGCCCGCCACCGCTCCGGCGGCCGAGGCTGCAGAACCTACTGCCGTCACCGTGGTGGACGCCGCCGCGCCAAGAAGAAACACTGACACCACGATGCCCAGTCCCCAGACCACCAACCCGTTGATCCCGTCGCGGGCGGTCACTTCATCGGCGCTGGCCTTGTCAATCCGCCGGCGCATCCGCCCGGCAATATAGCCACCCGTGGCATAGCTCGCCACCAGCGACAACACGATCCAGACCGCGCTTACGATCACCATCACGTTGAAGCTGCCTTCGCCCGGCTCTGCTGAAATCGTCGAAAGACCCAGCGCCGCACCAAAGCCGGCAAAGACCGACCCCACCGCCACGGCGACCACCCCGCCGCCAAAAACGGCAGCCCAGTCGATATAGGCCCTGTCAATCGCCGTTGCAGGACCCGAGGCCTGTGTCATTGCATCCGTTCTTTCCATGGTCAGTTCCTTTCCCCGCGCTTATCGCAGGCCGATGAGCGACAGAACGGCCATGACCACGACCACAAGCCCGACCAAATAGATGATGCTATTCATGGAAAATCCTTTCACGCCATGCGCCACATGCGGGCGCATTTCAGGCAGAGGTAACGCGGCAGACGGCAAAGGGTTCCGCGCGCCGGCCCAACGCCTGTGGCTGATGGGGCGCGGGCCGCTGCGGAACCGTCGCCCCTTTGCCATCACCGGGCTGCGGTTTTGCGGCTCTCGGCAGACGGATCACACACCGATGCAAACCCGCTGCCCCGCCGTGTATTGGCAGCAAGCTGCGCCAGACCTGCGGCAACCAGCCCTTCCTGTGATCCGCAATCATGCCGTCCGCCGCTAAAGCGGAACGCGGTCAGGGGCATCTGTCCGGCATCCTCGGCGATGGCATCGGTCAACTGGATCTCTCCGCCGCGCCCGGCCTTGGTCACGGCCAATCTGCGCATGATGGCAGGGTCCAGGATATACCGGCCCACCGCCGCAAGGGTCGACGGGGCATGGCCAAGGGCCGGCTTTTCCACCATCCCACGGGCAGGGACAACCTCGCCCTCCATTCCGCCGTCGGGGACAAAGATTCCATATTTCGGCGTCTCTGACATCGGCACGGACATGGCGGCAATCATATGGCCACCGTCATAAGCCCTGGCCATTTCGGCCAAAGCGGGCTGCCCGATGATCACATCGTCCGGCAGGATCACCCCAAGCGGACCGGGCAGGATAAACGGCGCGGCACAAAGCACCGCATGCCCCAAACCCAATGCCTCATCCTGCATCGCAAAGACCACTTCGATCCCTTCAGGCACGCCAACCTTGTCCAGCTTTTCGGCAAGGGCGAACTGCCCCTCGCCGCGCAAACGGTTCAGATACTCGTCGTCGCGGCGCAGGTAATCGCGGATCATCGACTTGCTGGGATGGATGACGATGATGATCCGCTCCGCCCCCACGGCGACAGCTTCCTCTAGCGCAAATTGCAGCACAGGCCGGTCATGCACAGGCAGCATTTCCTTTGGCACCACCTTCGTCAGCGGAAGCAGACGGGTGCCCCGGCCCGCAGCGGGAATGATCACGGTTTTCAGATATGCGGCCATGGCGGTGCTCCTAACGAACGGGCCCGCCATCTTGCGGCGCCCGAATGGCGGGGGCCGGTGTGACCCGGCGGTTTATGCTTTCAGACGGAAGATGCCGGCAGATGCGCTTTGCAGATGCTGGTCAACGTCCTGAAACCCGGATCGTTCCCTCATCGCCCTGCGACCTTTCCGACAGTCACCTCCAGTTTCCGCAAAACACCCGGGAACCGGATCGAAGCTTACGGCGTTCCCTTCTCGCTGCACGCCCCCGACGCATCTGCCTGATCTTCAGCGATCGCCGCAAGGTGGCCTTTTCCGCAGTGGCCGGCGGCAGTGGTCGGCACTTGCGCCCATATTCCAGAACAGGAGCGGTCGATGGATTGGAACCGGATTGAAACGAAATGGCACGAGATTGCCCGCCGTCTGCAACAAGGGGCGTCGCGGCTCGATCCCTCTGAAGGAGGCGGGGCGCAAACCGGCCTACGCCCGGAAAAAGGGGTGCCGTCGGACGCGCCCGACGGCACGTCGGGCAACGCATCGGGTGACACAATGGCGCGTGTCGCAGGGTGAGATTGCCAAAAGGCCTCTCCCTCCATTCCCGCACTGAGTGGAGCGACACAACCCCGATCCGCTCGGACCTGTTCGGAACCGAGCGGCTCGAACACCATGCCGAAACCATGGCAGAGGCGCAGCTAGTCACGCAGCATCCCGCGCGCGTGCCCAGCCTGCATCGCCGCCTGCGCGACAATGTTCGTGTGCTGCTGGACGTCTATCTGGACAGCGCGGCCATTGTGCAGCGCGGGCATCCGGTATCCCCCGCTGCCGAATGGCTGCTGGACAATTTCCATCTGGTGGAACTGCAACTCCGCCAGATCACCGAAGACCTGCCCCCCGGCTATTACCGCCAGTTGCCAAAACTGGCCGAAGGACATTTGGCAGGCTATCCCCGTGTCTTTGCCCTTGCATGGGCCTATGTTGCCCATACCGACAGCCTGATCTCTGGCCCCGTCCTGCGCCGCTTCGTGCAGGCCTATCAACGGATTGTTCCTCTCAAGATTGGTGAAATCTGGGCGGTGGCGATCACCCTGCGCATCGTGCTGGTGGAAAACATGCGCCGCCTCGCCGTGCAAATCGTCGAAGCCCAGCATCAACGCAGCGCAGCCGATGCACTGGTCGACAGGGTGTCGGGGATTGGCGGCCCCGCGATGGCGCTGCATCTGGCGGTGGCGCCCTACGACGACGCCCCCCTTGATGAAATCTTCGCCGCCCAGATCGCGCGTCGGCTGCGCGGCCTTGATCCGGCGGAAACCCCCTTGCATGGCTGGCTTGAGGATCGGCTGCGCCGTCAGGACGCCTCGGTCGAGGATGTGGTGGCGCGCGTACTGCACCGGCAAGGCGCATCCAACGTCACCATGCGCAACATCGTCACCTCAATGCGGATCATCTCGGAACTGGACTGGGCCGAGTTTTTTGAGGATGTCAGCCTGATTGATGCAAGGTTGCAGGCAAAGGGCGATTTCGGCGCGATGGATTTCGCCACCCGCAACGCCTATCGGACAGCGATCGAAGAGCTCGCGCGTGGCAGCGCGGACGATGAGCTTGTGGTCACGGATGCGGCCCTGCACCTTGCCGCAGAGGGTGCAACCGCGCGTGAGCGCGATCCGGGCTACGCCCTGCTCGGGCGTGGCCGCGAGACGCTGGAACGCAGGCTCGGCTACCGCCCGCCGCTGCGACAGCGTCTGCTCCGCCGCATCGGCCATGTCGGCTTGCGCGGATATCTTTCTGCGATTTCGCTGCTGGCCATCGCGATGCTCGGAACGGCCCTTTGGGCTGTGGGTGGTCCAGTATGGGCGATGGTGGCGCTTGCGCTTCTGGCGCTCCTCCCGGCCAGCGAAACCGCGACGGCACTTGTCAATGACATCGTCACCCGATCCGTCACACCCCAACCCCTGCCAGCGATGCAACTGTCGGGCGGCGTACCGGATGACCTGCGCACGCTGGTCGCGGTTCCGGTCCTGCTGACAGACCAGCCCGCGCTTCTGGATCAGATCGAACAGTTGGAAGTCCACCACCTTTCCAGCATCGGGGGTGCGGTCCATTTCGCGTTGCTGTCTGACTTTGCAGATGCTGATTCAGAGGTGACCGCGCAGGATGCAGCGCTCCTTGCCATGGCCGAAACCGCCATAGCCGACCTCAACCAGCGTTACCCGATGGACGGCGGTCCCCGTTTCCTGCTTCTGCACCGCCGCCGCCTCTGGAATCCGGCTGAAGGCAAGTGGATGGGCTGGGAACGCAAGCGCGGAAAGCTGCACGAACTGAACCACCTGCTGCGCGGCGATGCGCAGACAAGCTTTGTTTTCGGAACCGCTGATGTGCCACGCGATGTTCGCTTTGTCGTCACGCTCGACGCCGACACGCGTCTTCCGCGCGACACGCTGCGCGCCCTGATCGGCAAGATGGCACATCCGATGAACCGCCCCCGGCTTGACCCCGCTGCAGCGCGTGTCGTCGAAGGCTATGGCATCCTTCAGCCCCGCGTGACGCCTTCCCTCCCCATCGGCGGCGAAGGGTCGGTCTACCGCCGCACCTATGCCAGCATCGGCGGGATCGAACCCTATGCCGCCGCCATCTCGGACGTGTATCAGGATCTGTTTGCTGAGGGGTCTTTCACAGGCAAGGGCATCTACGATGTCGATGCCTTCACAGCCGCGCTGCAGGGCCGCGTCCCCGACAACACCATGCTCAGCCATGACCTGTTTGAGGGCACCTTCGCCCGCGCGGCGCTCGTTTCAGATATTGAGGTGATCGAGGATTTTCCCGCCCGGCTTGATGTAGCGTCAAAGCGGCAGCATCGTTGGGTGCGCGGCGACTGGCAGTTGCTGCCATGGGTCGTGGGGGACGCGACGATCCCCCCTGTCGGCCGCTGGAAGATGGTCGACAACCTACGCCGCTCGCTGATCGCGCCAGCCACCCTGGCCGCGCTTTTTGCCGGATGGCTGCTGCCTCTGCCTCAGGCAGCGGTCTGGACGCTGATCCTTTTGGCCCTGATGTCGCTGCCACGCCTGCTCGGCCTGCCTCATGCGCTGCTCCCACGGCGCAAGGGGATCAGCCTGCCGATGCATTTCCGCGCCTTCTGGCGCGACGTGGTGACAGCCGGCGCGCAGATCGGGTTGAACATCACATTCCTCGCCGATCAGGCATGGCTGATGGGCGATGCCATCCTGCGCACGCTCTGGCGCCTCACGGTGACCCGACGGCACCTGCTGGAATGGATGACGGCGGCGCAGGCCAGCGCCACGCGGCGGCACAGCCTGCTGGGCTGGTATCGCGAAATGGCCGGTGGCGTCGCGCTTGGTCTAGCCACAGTGGCCGTGGCCTTCTGGGCAAATCCGGCGGTATGGCCCATTCTTTTGCCCTTCGCCCTGATCTGGACCCTTGCCCCCGCAGTCGCCGCAAGGATCAGCCGACCCGCCGCCCCCAAGGTTGTTGCGCAAATGACCCCCGCCGATGCACAGGCCCTGCGCCAGATCGCGCGGCGGACATGGGCCTTCTTCGAACAGTTCGTCACTGAAGCCGACAATTTCCTTCCTCCCGACAACTTTCAGGAAATCCCAACCCCCTCGGTCGCGCACCGCACTTCTCCCACCAATATCGGCCTCTATCTCCTGTCCACCGTCACGGCGCGCGACATGGGCTGGGTTTCCGAAGCCGAAGCCCTACACCGGCTCGAACAAACGATGGAGCGGATGGGCCGAATGCCGCGTTTTCGCGGCCATTTCTACAACTGGTATGACACCACCGATCTGCGGGTGCTGGACCCGGCCTATGTCTCCTCAGTCGACAGCGGCAATCTGGCGGGCCACCTGATCTGCGTGGCTCGCGCCTGCCGCGACTGGGCGCAAGTCGGCCCCTCCGATGCCGCGCTGATGGATGGGTTACGCGACACCGCCGCGCTGGCCCGCGCCTGCCATGACGCCAGCGGTCGGTCCTGTCCCGCACTGATCGCACTGCAGACAGCCATAGACGCCGGTCAACACGCCCAACTTCCCACCCTTGCCCGCAACGCCCATGCCGAAAGCATGGCCGATGGCGCCCCCCCCGAGGCCGCCTATTGGACAGCGGCACTGCAGTCACGGCTGGACAATCAGACCGCCGCCGACACCCGGCAGGCGCGGTTGCTGGCCGTGGCCGATCTGGCCGATAGCTTCGCGCAAGAGATGGATTTCGCCTTCCTCCTCGACCCGGAAAAGGAACTACTCTCCATCGGCTTTTCCGTCTCCACCAATATGCTGGACCCGAATTGTTATGACCTGCTCGCGTCCGAGGCGCGTTTGGCCAGCCTCTTCGCCATCGCCAAGCGCGATGCCCCCACGAAACACTGGTTCCGTCTGGGCCGCAGCGCCACGCCGACGGGGCAGGGCGCGGCGCTGATCTCATGGTCGGGGTCGATGTTTGAATATCTCATGCCGTCACTCGTCATGCGCGCGCCGGACGGGTCGGTGCTGGCGCAGACCAATGCGCTGATCGTGGCGCATCAGCAGGAACATGGCCGGACCCTTGGCATTCCATGGGGCATATCCGAATCCGCCTACAATGCCCGCGATCTGGAAATGACCTATCAATATTCCAATTTCGGCGTCCCCGGCCTTGGGCTGAAACGCGGGCTCAGCCAGAACCGTGTGATCGCACCCTATGCCACCGGGCTTGCCGCGATGGTCGACCCGGTCGCTGCCCTGGCCAATTTCGCCCGCCTGGCGGAAATGGGGGCCGAAGGGCGCTATGGCTTTTACGAAGCGGTGGATTTCACCCCCTCCCGCCTGCCCGAAAACACAGGCGCCGTCATCGTGCGCAGTTTCATGGCCCATCATCAGGGCATGACGATCACCGCCATCGCCAATGCGGTGCTGGATGGCATTCTGCGCGCACGCTTCCACGCCGTGCCCATGGTGCAGGCCGTTGACCTGCTGCTGCAGGAACGTGTGCTGCGCGATGTGGCCACCGCCCGCCCACGCGCAACCGAGGTGCGCGTCACCGCAGCCGATCCGATCGACACACCAAGGGTGCGCCGCTTCGATGCGCCCGCCACCGCCGCGCCGACAGGGCATCTCTTGTCCAACGGACGTTATGGGGTAATGGTGACACCGACGGGCGCAGGCTTCAGCCGCTGGAAAGATCTGGCGATCACCCGTTGGCGCGATGATGCGTCGGTCGATGGGCTGGGGTCGTTTCTCTATCTCCGCGACGTGCCGGGCGGCGAAATCTGGTCCGCCGGGGCAGAACCGATCGGCGCAGGAAGCGGTCAGCACACGGCCGTGTTTTGCGAACATCAGGCCACCTTCACCTGCCGCGCCCGGACCCTGACCACCACCACCGAAATCGTGGTCTCTGATGAAGATGACGCCGAGGCGCGTCGCATCACTCTCACCAATACAGGCCGACGCGCGCGCGAAATCGACCTGACCTCCTATATTGAACTGGCGCTTGCACCGCAGGCCGCCGATCTGGCGCATCCCGCCTTTTCCAAGCTTTTCGTCGTCACCGAATACATGCCCGAATTGGGCGTCCTGATCGCCACCCGCCGCCGCCGCAGCCCGACCGAGCCCGAGGTCTGGGCTGCCCATATCGCCGTGGTCGAAGGCGAAGAGACCGCCCCGATGCAGGTGGAAACCGACCGCGCCCGCTTTATCGGGCGGGGGCAGACGCTGGCCCGCCCGGCCATGGCCGATGCCCCCTTGTCAGGCACCACCGGCACGGTGCTTGACCCGATTTTTGCGATCCGCCGCCGCGTGCTTGTCCCACCGGGCGGGCGGGTGCGGGTGGCATTCTGGACGATGGTTGCCGACAGCCCGGCGACCTTGCTCGATCTTGTCGACAGGCACCGCGACCCTTCGGCCTTTGACCGCGCCACCACGCTGGCCTGGACACAGGCACAGGTGCAACTGCGCCACCTTGGCATTTCCAATGCCGAAGCCGCCGATCTGCAAAGCCTTGCCGGCTTCATTCTGCGCGCCAATCCGGGGCTTCGGTCCCGGTCCGGCAAGATCATCGCCGGGGCAGGGCCGCAATCCGGCCTTTGGCCTTTTGGCATATCCGGCGATCTGCCCATCGTCTTGATGCTGATCGACGATGCCGCTGATCTGGCGCAGGTCCACCAGATCCTTGCCGCGCATGAATACTGGCGCGCGCGCAATCTGACCGTTGATCTGGTGGTCCTGAACGACCGATCCTCTTCCTATGTGCAGGATCTTCAAACGGGAATCGAAGCAGCGGTCCGCATGGCACAAAGCAGGCCGCGCGGCGTGGGTTCGGCGCAAGGCGCGATCCACGCCCTGCGCGCCGACCTGATCACGCCAGAGGCGCGGGCGCTTCTTCTGGCGGTCGCGCGCGTTGTCCTGGTGGCCAGCCGTGGAAATATCGGCGCGCATCTCGAAGCGCTGCCGCCGTACCTGCCAGCCCCAGTCCCGCCACGCGCGACGCCCATGGATCAGGCCAGCGACGACCCTGTTCCCGCCTTGGAGTTCTTCAATGGAACGGGTGGCTTCGATGCAGACGGACGCGAATATGTGACCGTCCTGAAAGACGGCGCGACAACGCCGGCCCCGTGGATCAATGTGGTGGCAAACCCCTCCTTCGGTTTCATCGCCTCTGCCGAAGGAAGCGGCCCGGTTTGGGCCGATAACAGCCGCGAAAACCAGATCACGCCATGGTCCAATGATCCCGTCACCGATGCACCGGGCGAGGCGGTCTATCTCCGTGATCTGGAAACCGGCGCGCTCTGGACACCGACCGCGCTGCCGATGCGCGGGCGCGGCACCTACACCACGCGCCACGGGTTCGGCTATTCCCGCTTTGACCACACCTCCCATGGCATCGCAGCGCGGATGGTGCAGACTGTGCCGCTGCAAGACCCGGTCCGCATCACGCGGCTTACCCTTCACAACCGCACCAACCGCCCGCGCCGTTTGTCTGTCACCACCTACGCCGAATGGGTGCTCGGCCCCTCACGCAACGCCACTGCACCCCACATCACCACCGAACACGACCCCAATACCGGCGCATTGATGGCGCGGAACCCCTACGGCATGGCCTTTCCCGGCCGCGTCGCCTTTGCCGATATCGGGTCACAGGTGAACGGCTTCACCTGCGACCGGGCCGAGGTTCTGGGTCCCGGCGGCAGGCTTGGCGATCCACGCGGTCTGCGCGGGCAACCACTGTCGGGGCGGCTCGGGGCGGGGATTGACCCCTGCTCCGCGCAGCAACGCATGGTCACCCTTGCGCCAGGGCAGACCGTGGAACTGCGCCTGCTCCTTGGGCAGGCCACCACGATTGAGGCCGCACGCGACCTGATCCAACACTACCGCAGCGCCGATCTTGATGCGCTGCAGGCCGACATTGCCGCCCATTGGGATGGCATCCTCGGCGCGGTGCAGGTGAAAACGCCCGACCGTGCGATGGACATCCTGCTCAATGGCTGGCTGCTTTACCAGACGCTGGCCTGCCGCATCTGGGCTCGCGCGGGTTTCTATCAGGCCAGCGGCGCCTATGGCTTCCGCGATCAATTGCAGGACGGCATGGCGCTTACCTTCACCCGCCCAGACATGACGCGCGAACACCTTCTGCGCGCTGCCGCCCGCCAGTTCCCCGAAGGCGACGTGCAGCACTGGTGGCTGCCCCATTCCGGGCAAGGCGTGCGCACCCATATCTCGGATGACAGGGTCTGGCTGGGCTTTGGCGTCGCCCGCTATGTGGCGGTCACCGGGGATACCGGGATAATGGACGAACCGCTCCCCTTCCTCGAAGGCCCGCCCGTCCCCCCCGGCCAGCATGACGCATTCTATCAACCCACGCAGTCGGATCAGGCCGCGCCGCTGTTCGAACACTGTGCGCGCGGGCTGGATCAGGCCATCGCGCTGACAGGCGAAAACGGCCTGCCACTGATCGGTACGGGTGACTGGAACGATGGCATGAACCGTGTGGGCGAACAGGGCAGGGGCACCAGCCTCTGGCTCGGCTGGCTCTTGATCGCCACGCTGCGGATGATGGCCCCGCTGGCCGAAACACGCGACCCCGCCCGCGCCGCCCGCTGGCGCGCCCATGCCGAAACCCTGCGCACTGCGATCGAAGCGGTCGGCTGGGACGGCGCATGGTATCGGCGCGGCACCTTTGATGATGGCTCATGGCTGGGGTCCGGCCAATCCGACGAATGCCGGATCGATTCCATTGCTCAATCCTGGGCGGTGCTGTCAGGTGCCGCCGATCCAGCCCGCGCGGCGCAGGCCATGGCCTCGGTCGATCAGCACCTGATCCGCCCCGATCCGGGGCTTGCGCTGCTGTTCACCCCGCCCTTCGACCGCACCCCGCGCGATCCGGGCTACATCAAGGGCTATCCGCCGGGACTGCGCGAAAATGGCGGCCAATACAGCCACGCCGCCATGTGGGCCATCCTCGCCCATGCCAAACTGGGGCAGGGCGACAAAGCGGCAGCGCTGTTCTCCATGCTCAACCCGATCAACCACAGCCGCACCCCCGCCGACGCCCTGCGCTACAAGGCCGAACCCTATGTCATCGCCGCCGATGTCTATTCCGTCGCCCCACATGAAGGGCGGGCAGGCTGGTCATGGTACACAGGTTCTGCAGGCTGGATGTACCGCGCCGGGATAGAAGGCATCCTCGGGCTGACGCGAGAGGGTGAGACCTTGATCCTCGACCCCTCGCTTCCGCCAGACTGGCCAACTGTTGCGCTGACCATCCGCCATGGCGAATGCAGGGTGCAGATCGAGATCGTCAATCCGGTCGGCGGTAGCCGTGGCATCACTCTGGCCGAGGTGGACCGCTCGATCGTCGCGCATCCGGGCGGACCCTTCCGTTTGCCCCTCCGTCCGGGAACGGTGCAACTGCGGCTGACCCTCGGCCCGCCCACCGCCTGACCACCACAAATTCTGGCCCGCCTGCCCGCACCAGCCCAGATACTGACTTGCACGCCCCACCAGGGAACCTTTTCGCCGTTGCCGCGTTGTTCTAGCAACGGAGACAAATCCCTGTCCCACCTCCGTTCGGATATTGGCGCTTGGGTGCCAGATATCATGGCCGGGATGGCGTTGCGCCATCCCGGCCGACTTTTGTCCGCTCAAGGAACCTTCGCCACCGCCCTGCGTTGATCCCGGCAAACCAAAGCCCACGACAGGCCACACCTCAGGCTCTGGCGGCGAAAACCAATGGAAAAAGGAACACCTCAATGACGAAAAGCGAATTCTGGGACAGGGCTGACTCCATCAACGCCGGGATGCTGGCCCCGATGGGCAGCGACCGTTGGGTCCCCATGTCCCATACCGCCGATGCGGCGGCGAACTGCCTTTGGTTCATCACGGCCAAGGGAACCGATATCGCCGATGCGCTGGAAGTCGGCGCCACGCCTGCCACCTATCTTCTGGCCGACAATGCAAAGGGTCTGTTCGCTCAGGTAATAGGCACCCTGTCGCTGTCTGATGACCGCGCCAAGCTCAAGGACCTCTGGAATGTCGTCGCTGACAGCTGGTTCGACGCCGGCATTGACGATCCGGACATCCGCCTTGTGTCGTTGCAGATCAAGGCTGGCGAGGTCTGGGTCACACCCACCTCCGGTGTCCGCTTCCTGTTCAACATCGCCAAGGCCCGCGTGACCGGCGAAGAGCCGGACATGGGCGATCATTTCACCCTCTGACACTTGCGCCGCCGGTACGCTGTTAAACGCTGCCGGCGGCGATATCTGCCCTCCTCAGCGCCCTTCACAGGATCGGGCGCTTTTCCTCTTTCTCCGGCTCCACCATGGCGATCTCGGCCAGACCGTCACGGTCCAACAATTGCAGCATCCCATCCGTCCAGGACGCCAACTTCCGCGCTTTCAGCCTGGCCAGCGTCTTGTTGGTGTGAACCAGTGACAGGCCCAGCGCATCGGCCAGATCCTGCTGCCGAAAGGGCAGGGGCACAGTCGCCGAATTCGCGGCGGAACTGCCCAACCCCACCGCCCGCAGACGTTTTTCCACCCTCAGGAACGCCCATGAAATCCGCTGCGCGGCATCCCGCTGACCCAGCGTCGCAATCGTTTCCCCCAGAAAATGCTCCTCCACCGCCGCGATCCATGTCAGGTCATAGGCTCTGTTGGGCTGCGCGCGAAACAAGTTCCACAGGTCACTCCTTCGAAAGGCACACAGCACCATCGGCGTGCTGGCTTCGACCGAATGCTTCATCTCGCCCATCAAACTGGCCTGCAAGCCGATGAAATCACCGGGAAAAAGAAAGTTTATCACCTGCCGCCGCCCGTTTTCCAGCGTGGTATAGCGCGTCCCCATCCCGCTGAAGACGGTATAGATCTGCGGGCTGTTCGACCCCTCCATCAGCACGGTTGTCCCGGCATCGACGCTCAGTTCACCGGTCTTGAACTGCATCATGAATTGAATCTCGTCCTCGGTGAACGGAACGAAAAGCGGCTGTTTGCGCAGGGGACATTTGTCGCAGGGAATGGTCATCAGGAATTTGTCCTTCCTATGTCACAGATTAATGCAGACCACGCCGCAGCAGCGCATCATCGCGGAACAGGTGCAGCGCGTCTCACGCCTGAACGATGCTCTTTTGGCGGCTGGGCACAAGGGTGCAGGCCGTAGTGCGGGCTGTCGGCTGCTTGTTTGAAGGTACGGATCGGGTCGCCCTGACGACCACGCTGATCCGTCGTGTTGCGAACAGTTTCGATAACCGAAGGACGGGCGGATCACCCCGCCCAACATGTGTTTGCGTCAAATCTGCTACGATCATCACCATGGGGAAAGCCGAATTCTGGACCACTTTATCAGCCGTCGCTGCACGGGCACCTCGCCCGTTGCTGCGATCAAATCCCAAACGATAACCCATTGTCCGCCTGCGGCTTTTCGCCTTCGCGACTGCATGCTTCCCTGCGAAAGGAGGGTTTCTTGATGCCATCATCTGCCGATCCCCTTCCCGGTCTGCTTCGGGCAGCCTTGTTCATTGCGGAACCAACGCAGTCATTGCGCGTTTGGTTCCATGCGCCGCCCCACGGCGCGTCGGGAACAGGACCACGGCGAAAGCTGATTGATCTCGCGAAAATGCGCAGTTTTTGGCCCTTCGCCGACAGCGTGACATCGGCCTGCGCCGGTCTGACCACGCAACCCGTCTACGGCTGGCACAACCTTCCAGTCGCCTGCCAATGGCAAAAGGAGAATTACATATGAACGCCGTCGCTCTGCGCAGTCCCTTTCCTGCAGGTCACGGCAGTGATGCAAAGGGGCCGCACCCCGATCCCCGCGATGAAATGACGGCCTGTTTGGCCCCCCTGCGCGCCTTCGGGATCAGCCTGACCGGCAACCGCGCGGCAGCGGATGATCTGGTACAGGACACAATCCTCAAGGCTTGGACCAATATCGAAAAATTCCAGCCCGGCACGAATATGCAAGCATGGCTGTTCACCATCCTGCGCAACACATTCTATTCCAACCGCCGCAAACACAGGCGCGAGGTGCCCGATCCCGAAGGGATGCACGCGGCCACGCTTTACGATTTGCCTGCACATGACGGGCGATTGGTCTTTCGCGATTTTCACCGCGCCTTTCAACAACTCTCCGATGAACACCGCGAAGTGTTGATCCTTGTCGGCGCTTCCGGCTTTTCTACCGAGGAAACCGCCGAAATGATCGGCGTCGCAAGCGGCACGGTGAAAAGCCGCACAAGCCGCGCCCGCAGGCGTCTGGCAGAGCTGATGGGTCTGGAATTGTCGGAAACCTTCTCCTCCCCGACTGACCCCGCAACCCGGGCGGTGATGGGCAGGTCGCGGCCTTACATGGCCTGACATGCGCGGCGAACAGGCCGCGCAGTCGGGAAGAACCGGCCAGATTAAATTGCCCGGTTCAGCCGGTTCTTCACCATGCCGGATTTAATTTGCAATCACGGGGAACCCGCCCGGCACCTCGCGCGTTTGGCTTGTGATGAACGTTCCGCGTCAGCGCGCGACAGGGCAGGACTGGGCGGCCGTGCCAAGCGGCAGGTCAGCATGCCGTATCGCGCAAAGAATAACTCTTGGGACGCGCAAAACCCACTTGCTGTCTGCCCTCGGGCGGCAGTTCACGGCAGGCGATGACCCGGCACCCTGCCGGATCGGGTCCGCCCTCATACGAACAGGATCTGCACCATGTCTCTTGTTTCCCTCGTCGTCACACTGATCGTTGTCGGCGTTCTGCTTTGGCTCGTGAACACCTATCTGCCGATGGACAGAAAGATCAAAACGATCCTGAATGTTGTCGTCGTGATCTTTGTCATCCTGTGGATTCTGAACGGAACCGGTCTTCTTGGCGGGCTGAATGGCATCACGGTCGGCGGCTGAAATTCCGCCGGCTGAGGCGGGCCCCGTCGCGCCGACTGCGGTCGCGCTCACTGGGCCGGTCACCCTGGCAACCCTGACCGAGGTCCGGGCCTTTCTTGATGAAAGGCCCGGATTTTCTGCGTTGGACCTGTCTGCCGTGACTGCGCTGGATACGGCAGGGGCATGGCTGATTGTCACCCATAAGGGAGCGCGGGCAGCCAAGGGCAAGGCCAGTTCTGCCCACCCGGCCAATGTCATCGGGGCCAGCGAGGCGCATACGCTCTTGCTGCACACCGTCACCGACGCGCTGCCGGAACCGCGAAAGCCCACCCGGCGCCGCCCCCCGCACCACCGCGCGGGCGATGAACTCGTCTGGATCGGCGCAGCGGTCAGCGGCTATGGCGCCGTGCTTGCAAACAGTCTTGGATTTCTGGGGCTGGTGATGGCCCGTCTGGGCAATACAATCCTGCACCCGTCCCGGCTGCGGCTCACGGCGCTGGTCCATCACATGCAACAGGCCGGGCTCAACGCCCTGCCCATCATCGGGCTGATGGGTTTCCTGATCGGCATCGTGCTGGCTTTTCAGGGGGCGACGCAGCTCAAACAGTTTGGGGCCGAAGTCTTTGTTGTGAACCTGATCGCCATCTCCATCCTGCGCGAACTGGGCATCCTGCTGACCGCGATCATTGTGGCGGGGCGCTCCGCCTCGGCCTTCACCGCCGCCATCGGGTCCATGAAAATGCGCGAAGAGATCGACGCCATGCGCGTCCTTGGGCTTGATCCGATTGAGCTTCTGGTCCTTCCGCGCGTGCTCGCACTGGTGATCGTGCTGCCGCTTCTGGGCTTTATCGCCAATATCTCGGGCCTGGTCGGCGGCGGGCTGATGGCTTGGCTGGATCTGGGCATTTCGCCGGGTATGTTCCGGACCCAACTCCTGATGGATACCGACGTGTCGCATCTGCTGGTCGGCCTTTCCAAGGCCCCGGTCTTTGCGCTGATCATCGGAGTGGTCGGTTGCCATCAGGGGATGCAGGTCAAGGGCGATACGGAATCGCTGGGCAGCCGCACCTCGCGCTCTGTCGTGATTGCCATCTTCTTGGTCATCATCGTGGACGCCCTGTTCTCGATCTTCTTTGCGCTGTGGGGGTTGTGATGGCCAATCCCGACACCGCCCCGATCATCACCGTCCGCAACCTGACCAACCGCTTCGGCAAAACGGTCGTGCACAAGGGCCTTGATCTTGACGTGAGGCGGGGCGAAGTTTTGGGCGTCGTCGGCGCATCCGGCAGCGGTAAATCCGTGCTCCTGCGCACCATCGTCGGCCTGCAAACCCCGGCTGCAGGCAAGATCACAGTTCTGGGCACCGATGTCCTCACCGCCCAAGGCCGCGACCTGCGCGCCGTGCAGAACCGCTGGGGCGTGATGTTCCAGGACGGCGCGCTCTTCTCGTCGCTCACCGTGCGCGAGAATGTCGCCGCCCCCATGCGCGAATTGCTGGGCATTGATGCAGATACCCGCGACGCTCTGGCCGATCTGCGCATCGCGATGGTCGGCCTCAAACCACAGGCGGGCGATCTTTACCCCTCCGATCTTTCGGGCGGCATGCGCAAACGCGCAGGCCTTGCCCGTGCCCTGTCGCTCGATCCGGAAATCCTGTTCCTTGATGAACCCACTGCCGGCCTCGATCCCATCGGCGCTTCAGAGTTCGACGACCTGATCCTCGCGTTGCAAAAGGCGCTGGGCCTGACCGTCTTTCTCGTCACCCACGACCTCGACACGCTGCATGCCACTTGCGACCGCATCGCCGTGCTGTCGGAAAAGAAGGTTCTGGTGACCGGCACCATGGCCGAGATGCTGCAGGTCGATGACCCTTGGGTGCATTCCTATTTTCACGGGCCACGCGCCCATGCCGCGCTGCAGGCGCAGGGGGCCGACTGATGGAAACACGGGCGCGATACATCCTTGTCGGGGCGTTCACGCTGTTCAGCCTGCTCGCCGCGCTGGGCTTCATCCTCTGGCTCGCCAAGGTCGAGATTGACCGCACCTTCGCGCAGTATGACATCCTGTTCGATACCGTGGCGGGGCTGGGCCAAGCCAGCGCCGTGCGCTACAACGGGGTGGATGTGGGCACGGTTCTGGCTATCGAACTGGACCGCGCCGATCCTTCCCTCGTGCGCGTCCGGATCGAGGTTGCGGCCACCACCCCCATCCGGGTCGATACGATGGCAACCCTTGCCTCGCAGGGCGTCACGGGCGTGTCCTTCGTCGCCCTAGAAGGTGGGCAGGCTGAGTCCGAACGTCTGGTGGTCGAACCCCCGAACGACGTGCCGGTGATCCCTTCTGAACCCTCGGTCGTTCAGGGGCTGATAACCGACGCCCCCGATCTTCTGGCCGAAGCCATCGCCTTGATGGAAGACATTCGCGGCTTCACCACACCGGACAACCGCACCGCAATTGCCGACATCCTGAAGAACGTCGAATCCGCCACCGCCCGCATCGACAGCATGGCCGCCCAGACTGACACCGTCATGGCCCAGGCCGAGGCGACGCTGACCCGCGCGGATGCCGCGCTGGAACAGGCAGAAAAGGCCTTCGCCAGCGCCAATACGGTGATCGAAGCGGATGTCCCCGACCTGATGGCCGCGCTCAAGGCGACCATGACCGATGTCAGCCGCTCCGCCCAGAGCCTTGCAGACTTCTCCACCACCGGTCTGCCCAGGTTCAGCGCGCTCGCCCAAGAGGCGCGAACGATGGTGGGCAGCATCCGGGCGCTGTCAGACCGGATATCCAGCGACCCCGCCCGTTTCCTTCTGGGCAACCAGACCCCTGCCTACAGGAATTGATCATCATGTCCACGCTGCGTGCCACCCTTCTTTCGCTCTCCATCCTCTCTGGCTGCGGCGCAATCGGCGCCGTATCCGATGCCAGCGCCCCGCTCGATGCCTACACGCTCAGCCCTTACGCACCGCAGCAAGCGGCAGCGACAGGCAGGCGGCATCTGGTGGTCGAACTGCCCACGTCGGGCGGTGCGCTTGCGACGGATCGCATCCTGATCAAACCGGTCTCCTATCAGGCGCAGTACCTGCCTGATGCCCGCTGGTCCGAACCGACGCCGGCACTTCTGCAATCGCTGTTTGTCGCCTCGTTTCAAAATGCGGGTGGGTTCCGCTTGGTGGGCCGAACAGGCGCGGGCTTGATGCCGGATTACACCCTGATGACCGAAATTCAGTCTTTTCAGGCCGAACCGATCGGGCCAGAGGCCGAACCTCTCGCCATCCGCATTGTGTTGATGATGACCATCATCCGTGAATCCGACCGGCAGATCATCGGTGCGCGGCGCTTTGCCGGATCGGTCTCTGTGGCCTCCGACCAGACAGAGGTGGTGGTCGCAGGCTTTGACACCGCCTTGCGAACGGTGCTGCAAGAGGCGGTCCAGTGGACCGCATCCGTTGCGCGCTAAGGCAAGGACACTGGTGCCACTGTTCGCTCCGGCGTGAGCCACTTACCAAAGCGATGTGCGCCTTCCGGCCAGACCGCTCGACGCCCCGCTCTTGCCCAAAAATGGACGCTATGCAACGGCATACATTTGCGACTAACTGACGTTTGCATTTGTGAACTGGGCCGGGCTTGACCGAACTGCCACCTATCCTTCTCGGTTTTCTCGGCTCGCTCGCAGCGGGCGGGATGACCGCCATCGGAGCCTTGCCCGTGCTTCGGACGCGTGTGCCATCGGTGGCCACGCGCGACACGCTGCTCGGCTTTGCCGCGGGCGTGATGCTGGCGGCCTCCTTCTTTTCCCTGATCCTGCCCGCGCTTGATCATGCCAGACTGACCCACGGGGGCGGCATTATCCCCGCGTCCATCGTCTGTGTGGCCATTCTGTTGGGCATGGCCATGATCGCCGTGCTGAACGAGGTGCTGCCGCATGAACATTTGGGCCGCCGGCACGAAGGCCCTATGGCCCCCGCTTTGCGCCGCGTCTGGCTGTTCGTCATCGCCATCACCATTCACAACATCCCCGAAGGCCTCGCCGTCGGTGTGGGCTTCGGTCAGGGCGGCATGGCGGGCGGTCTGCCGCTGGGTATCGGGATCGGGCTGCAGAACATCCCCGAAGGACTGGCTGTCGCCGTTGCCCTGCGCGGCGAAGGGTATTCCGGGCGGCGCTCATGGACGGTTGCGGCGCTCACAGGGTTGGTCGAACCCGTCGGCGGCCTCATCGGCGCGGCAGTGGTGTCTGTCTCCTCGCTGCTGCTGCCATGGGGATTGGGATTTGCGGCCGGCGCCATGCTCTATGTCATCAGCCATGAGATCATCCCCGAAACCCACAGGTCCGGTCACCAGAACCGCGCCACGCTGGGGCTGGCCATCGGTCTGGTGGTGATGCTGTTTCTTGATGTCTCTTTCGCAGGATAAGGGGCAGGGTTGCCCCAGCACGGAAAATCCGGCAACGATGCCGCACTATCTTTGGATTGGTTAGCTGGGGTTCTGAACGATGATCCATCCGGTTCTTTTGTGCGGGGGGTCTGGAACCCGTCTCTGGCCGCTGTCACGCAAAAGCTTCCCCAAGCAATTCACCCGCCTTATCGGGGATGAAAGCCTGTTTCAGGCCTCTGCCCGCAGGCTGACTGGCGACGGCTTTGCCGCGCCCATGGTGATCACAGGGTCTGACTATCGCTTCATCGTGACCGAACAGTTGCTGGCCCTCGGCATTGATCCCGGCCCCGTCCTGATCGAACCCGAAGGCCGCAATACCGCGCCTGCCGTTCTGGCCGCCGCGCTGCATCTGGCCAAGACGGACCCGGATGCGCTGATGCTCGTCGCGCCCTCCGATCACGTTGTTCCTGATGCAGCCGCCTTCCGTGCCGCCGTTCAGGCGGGCGAGAAGGCAGCAAAATCTGGCCGTATCGTCACCTTCGGTATCCGTCCCACCCGTGCGGAAACCGGCTATGGCTGGCTGGAGCTTACCGCCCCAGCGGCTGATGGCGTGCCGGTCGATCTCGCGCGCTTTGTTGAAAAACCAAAACGCGACGCCGCAGAAACCATGCTCGCCTCGGGTAACTTCCTGTGGAATGCGGGCATTTTCCTCTTCACCGCCGCCACGATCATCGCAGCCTTCCGTACCCATGCGCCCGGCCTGCTCGCCCCTGTCGGCGCTTCGGTCGACGCCGCCCGGGCCGATCTCGGTTTCCTGCGGCTGGATGAAACCGCGTGGAAAGCGGCCGAGGCGATTTCCATCGACTATGCCGTGATGGAACGCGCGGGCAATCTTGTGGCCGTGCCCTTTGGCGCAGGCTGGTCCGATCTGGGCGGCTGGGATGCCGTCGCCTCCGAAATGGGGTCCGATGCGCGCGGCAACGCGCTGGGTGGCAACGCCGTAGCGATTGATTGCGACAACACCCTTCTCCGGGCCGAAGATGACGGGCTTGAACTCGTGGGGATTGGCCTGTCCAACATCATCGCCATCGCCACCGGCGATGCCGTGTTGGTTGCCGACAAATCCCGCGCGCAGGATGTCAAACGCGCGGTTGAGGTGCTGCAGGCCAAAGGCGCCAAACAGGCCGAGGCCTTCCCCCGCGATCACCGCCCCTGGGGCTGGTTCGAAACGCTGGCGCTCTCGGACCGGTTTCAGGTCAAACGCATCGTCGTCAAACCCGGTGCCGCGCTGTCGCTTCAGTCGCATATGCATCGGTCGGAACACTGGATCGTCGTCTCCGGCACGGCCCGCGTGACCGTGGATGACGTGGTCAAGCTCGTCTGTGAAAACCAGTCGGTCTATATCCCTCTGGGGGCCAAGCACCGGATGGAAAACCCCGGCAAGGTGCCCATGGTCCTGATCGAAGTGCAGACCGGCACCTATCTCGGCGAGGATGACATCATCCGATACGAGGACGTCTATGCGCGCGGGCAGGGGGCAAAGGGCTAGGGATACCCGCCCTCACCCCTGCGCCCAAAGCGTGTCATACACCGCTCGTATCCCCGCCGCTTCGCGCTCAACGCTGAATAGGCGCACCGCCCGCTCGCGCGCCGCCGCCGCAAAGGCCGCATGCCGCGCCGGATCGGACAACAGCGCCACCGCCGCCTCTGCCGCGCCCTCGGCATCCTCCAGCGTCACAACGATCCCCGCCTGATCATTGCCTCCCGGTCGGCCCGCAAACTCTGCGAAATGGCCCGTCTCGCTCGCAATGATCGGCACGCCGCAGGCCATCGCCTCGATGGGCGTTACGCCATAACCTTCATAGCGGGGCAGGGCCATCAACAACCGGCACCCGTGCATCAAGGCGGGCATCCGCTCTGCCGCCACCTCGCCGGGAAACAGGATGCGCCCATCCAGCCCCGCCTCGGCCACCGCTGCCTTCAGCCGCGCAAGAAACGCCTCATCCCCGCCCTTGGCCAGCCCTGCCACCACCGCCGTTGCCCCCGGCAGACGGGGCAGCGCGCGGATCATCGCCTGAACGAACAAGTCCGTCCCCTTTTCGGGCCGGATGCGCCCCACCGTCAGGATACCATACTCCCCCGGATATCCCGTCGCCGCCCAGGCTGTAGCCTGATCCGCTGGATGGAACCGCGCCACGTCCACCCCATGCGGCACCACCGCACGCACCCCTGGCACGAACCCTGCCGCCACTTCGGTCGTCGCAATCACCGCATCCATCCGGGAAATCAGCCAACGCGGAAAGGCCGAATGCCGACGCTGCGCGGCAGACGTAAAGACGATCCGCACCGGCAAACGCAGCACATCGCGCGCAAACAGCGCCAACTGCATCTCCGGATTGCGCCGCACATGCCAGATGGAAAACGCCCGCCCTGCAGGCGGCACCCGCGCCATCGCCAGTGCCTGCCGCCGCGTCACCGGTGCCGGGCAGCCGGGCAGGGGATGGCCCACCAGCACCACGTTCAGGCTTCGCCCCTGTTCGGCCAGCACGGCGGCCGCCGTCGCCGACACGCCGGTAAAGCGGGGGTTCAGGTTGGTGACATAAACATCGGCGGGCCCGGCCATGCGGCATTCCTGTGCTGCGCGCCCCATAGACCCCGGCATTCGTGGCCCTGTCAACGTCACCCTGCCGCAACGTCGCAACGCCGCCCATCCTTGTGACGGCACGCGCGCGGGGATATATGCCCACCTCTCAGGGGTCAGTCCCCGATGCTGCAGGCTCGAATGGCGTCCATAGACCACAAAGCAAAACGGCTCGGCCATTGGCTGACGGATTGCCTCATCCGTGGGGCGATCTGGCTGATGCTGCGCCTGCCTTTTGACGCACGCCGCAGCCTCGCCGCCTTCCTGATGACGCGGCTCGTGGCCCCTATCGGCGGCTACCGTGCGCGCATTCGTGAAAACCTCGCCCTCGTCCGCCCCGATCTGACCGAGGCAGAGGTGCGCCAGATGGAACTCGCCGTGCCCCGAAGCATCGGCCGCACTCTGGCCGAACTCTATTCTGGCCCCGATTTCGTTGCCCGCGTAGCGCGCGAACCTCTGCAAGGGCCGGGCGTTTCCGCGCTGGAAGAGGCGCATCGCACAGGCCGGCCCGTCCTTTTGGTGACAGGGCATCTGGGCAATTACGATGCCATTCGTGGCGGGCTGATTGCGCGCGGCTACCGCGTCGGCGGCCTCTACCGCCCGATGGACAACACCTTCTTCAACGAACATTACGTCGCCGCCATCTCACGCATCGGAACGCCCCTCTTCCCGCGTGGCCGAAAGGGCTTGGCCGACATGCTGCGCTTTCTCAAGGGCGGCGGCATGGTGGGTGTGGTGCTGGATCAATCCATGGGCGACGGCGCGCTGCTGCGCTTTTTCGGCCAACCGGCGCTGACCTCGCTTTCCCCCGCCGAAATGGCCCTGCGCTATGACGCGCTGATCCTGCCAACCTATGGCATCCGCCGCGCCGATGGCGGCTTTGACATGCTGGTCGAGGCGCCGATCCCGCACAGCACTGCCACAGTCATGACCCAAGCCCTGAACGACAGCCTAGAGGCGCAGGTCCGCGCCCATATGGACCAATGGCTTTGGACGCACCGCCGTTGGAAGATGGGCAACAAGACCTGGTAAAGACTTAGCCAGCTCTGAACTGCGATAAAATCAGCGCGGCCGTAGCCGCGACCCCATCCGCTTCTGCTGCCAGAACCCCTGTCGCCGCCTCGGTCAGCGCCTGCCACGCCACAGGATCGCCCAGCACCCGCTCCAGCACCGCCGCCATTGACGCCGCATCCGTCACCGGTTGTGCCGCCCCGGCGGCGTCAAGCCGGGCATAAAGATCGGCAAAGTTGCCCACATGCGGCCCGTGCAGAATGGCCGACCCATGCAGCGCAGGTTCATAGGCATTGTGTCCCCCGATCCCCGGCACCAGCGACCCGCCGACAAAGGCCAGCGGACACAAATCGAACCACAACCCCATCTCGCCCAGAGTATCGGCCAGATACACCTGCGCCCCCGGCGCCTCTCCCCGGCTCCGCCATGTCTGCGTCAAACCGCGCTCCGCCAGTATCTCGCCGATCTCGCCCGCCCGCGCCGGATGGCGCGGCGCAAGAATCAGCAGCGCATCCGGGCGGTTTTGCAGCAAGAGGCGGTGCGCGTCAGCGACCGCCGCCTCTTCCCCGGCATGGGTGGATGCCGCCAGCCACAGAGGCCGCCCCCCGATCACCGCACGCAGACGCGCCAGCTCCGCAGGATCGACGGGCAACCGCTCGGCCGCGCGCTTCAATGTCCCTGTCACCTGCACGCGTGCCCGGTCTGCCCCCAACGCGACCAACCGCTCCGCCATCGCCGCATCGGGGGCTGCCAGCAGCGTAAACCGCCCCAGCACCGCCCGCGCCAACCCGCCCATCTGCGCCCAGCGCCGGGCCGACCGTTTCGACATCCGCGCGTTGGCCAGGATCAGCGGAATGCCCCGCGCATGGGTGGTATGGATCAGGCGGGGCCAGAACTCGCTTTCCACCATCACCGCCACGTCAGGCTGCCAATGGCTCAGAAACCGCGCCACCGGACCGGGCAGGTCCAGCGGCAGGAACTGCACGATCACCCGCTCCGGCACCCGTGCCTGCATCAACCCCATCGCCGTGACCGTGGTGCAGGTCAGCAGCACTGTCACCTCACTTTGCGCAGTCAACGCCTTCAGCAGCGGCAGAACAGAAAGCCCCTCACCGACACTGACGGCATGCAGCCAGATCACGGGGCCATCTGGGCGCGCCACCGCAATCTGACCCAGCTTTTCGGGCCAGCGTGCCGGGTCTTCCTTTCCCCGCGCCAAACGGCGGCGCAGGATCGTCGCGCCAAAAGGAGCCATGACGCTGGTCGCCGCCAGCCAAAGCCCCAGCATCACCGAGTCAGGCGGCGTAACTGGCGGACGCAAGGGGGCTTGGGGCAGGCCGGGTTCTGTCATGCCCGTCCCCATACACCGCCGCGCGGTCGCTGTCACTTCACCGCCCGCGACGGGTCACTTCGTCAGGATCAGCTTGCCCGCACGCGTGATCCGCAGCGCATAGACCTGCCCATCAAGCGCGATCCGTGCCTGCACGCCGCCCTTGGTCAGCACCCGCGCATCATGCAACGGCGCGGCTTCGAAAGGCGTGAAGGGGGTGGGGATCGTCGCCGTTTGTGCCAAAGGTTCACGCAAGCGCAAAAGATCGGGGCGCATGTTCATCGTCCTGCCTCCATCCGGTCGAACAGGGCCTCCAGCCCGGTTCCAGCGGTCGGGGTCCAGCCCGTGAGAGCCAACCGGAACAGATCCGCCGTCTCCGCCGCAGGCGGCAGAGGAAGCGGGGTCGATAAAAGCAAATTCCAGATCATCCGGGTCATGTCGCCATCTCTCTTGTCAGGGGGGCGCCGGGCTGACCACAAGGGCTGGCTAGGGGTATGAAATAAACCTAGCAAAACAGTCGGGAATGTAAAGCTGATTCCTTGCGGCATTATTCACGGCACTCCGCTTGGCACCACTCCCCTTTTCGCCTTGCCCACCGCCTGCTAACCAGACGCAACGCGACAGGAGACGACGCTATGACCACCGCCAGCCTCACCTGCTTCAAGGCCTACGACATCCGCGGTCGCTTGGGCCATGATCTGGACGAAGGCATCGCCACCCGCATCGGCCGCGCCTATGCCGAGGTGCTGGGCACCCGCCGCGTGGTCCTTGGCCGCGATATCCGCGCCTCGTCGCAGGCGCTGGCCGATGCCGTGGCCGAAGGCCTGATGGCAGCAGGGGTTGAAGTATTCGATCTCGGCCTCTGCGGGACCGAGGAAGTCTATTTCGCCACCGGCCACCTTGGCGCAGATGGCGGCATCTGCGTCACCGCCTCGCACAACCCGATGGATTACAACGGGATGAAGATGGTCCGCGCCGGTTCCGCCCCCCTCGATGCCGCCACGGGCCTCGCCGCGATAAAGGCGCTGGCGGAAACGCAGGCTTTCGCCGCGCCAAAGCCGGGCGGGCGCATCACTGATGCCGCCGCCACTCGCGCCGCCTATGTCGACCGCGTGCTGTCCTTTGTCGACATCGCCGCCCTGCGCCCGCTGGATATCCTGATCAATTCTGGAAATGGGGCCGCAGGCCCCACCTTCGACGCCATCGCCGCCGCCCTTGCCGCGCGCGGCGCGCCCCTGCGCTTCACCCGCCTGCACCACGATCCCGACGGCAGCTTCCCCAACGGCATCCCCAACCCGCTGCTGCCCGAAAACCAGCCCGTCACCGCACAGGCCGTGGTGGCCGCCGGGGCAGACATGGCGGTGGCCTTCGACGGCGATTTCGACCGCTGCTTCTTCTTCGATCATCAGGGCGCCTTCGTGCCCGGCGAATATGTCGTGGGCCTTCTGGCAGAGACCTTCCTCGCCAAGGAACCCGGTGCCGCCATCGTCCACGATCCTCGCGTAATCCTCGCCACCCGGGCCGCCGTCGCCGCTGCCGGGGGCCGGGCCGTCATGGCCCGCACGGGCCATGCCTTCCTCAAGCAATCCCTGCGCGACACCGGCGCCGTCTATGGCGGCGAAATGTCGGCCCATCACTATTTCCGCGATTTCTTCGCGTGTGACAGTGGCATGATCCCCTGGCTTCTGGTGGCCGAGTTGATGGGCCGTACCGGCCAGCCCCTCGCCACCCTGCTCGCCGACCGTCGCGCGGCCTTCCCCTCTTCGGGCGAGATCAACTTCCGCGTCCCCGACGTGAAGGCCGCCATCGCACGGGTGGAAACCCTCTACCTCCCCCGCGCGGAAAGCCGCGACGATACTGATGGCCTCTCGCTCGATTTCGGCACCTGGCGGATGAACCTGCGCGGCTCGAACACGGAACCGCTCCTGCGCCTGAACGTCGAATCCCGCGCCCGTCCGGATCTGGTGGATCAAGCTGTGGCCGACATCAGCGCGCTTTTCACCTGACGTGGCACCCGGCCCCGGCCTTGCTTGGGTACTTTTGCCAAGATGAAATCCCAACATCCGTTTCATCTTGGCGCAAATACCCGCAGGGGGTGAATGGCCGCGCAGCGGACAGAGGGGGCGGCACGCCCCTTGATCACGGAGCGTGTCGCGCGGCACGCGCGGCGCGCGACAAAAAGGAACGCGCAGCCCCTTCAGGGGCGCGCTCCGATCAATTCCCCTCGAACTGCGGTTGGCAGGCGTTCTTCGGGTTCATTGTTCCGAAACACTCGCGCCGTTAACCTTAACGCACAGTTTCCTTGGGCGCCCGGTTAACCTTAACGGCCCGTGAACGAACGGCCTTTGAACGCGAGGGAGCATGCCGATTAACACCGGGTCACCTGCGCGTGCGCCGCGTGCATACGCCAGTCTGCACAACCGTCTGCACCGCCCGCTGCACGCCTCTTTTCACATCACCGCGCCGATCTGCCAGGGCACAAACTCCGCCCCGCCAAAGCCCAACTCCTCTGACAAGGTCTGCTCGCCCGAGGCAACGGCGATGATCTTTTCCAGAATCTCCTCGCCCTTCGCCTCGATGCTCACCCCTTCGGTCAGGATGTCGCCGCAGTTGATGTCCATATCCTCGGCCATCCGGGCATACATCTCGGAATTGGTCGCCAGCTTGATGCACGGGCTGGGCTTGTAGCCCGACACCGATCCGCGCCCGGTGGTGAAAACGATCATCGTCGCGCCACTGGCGATCTGCCCCGTCACCGAACAGGGATCATAGCCGGGGCTGTCCATATAGGTGAAGCCGGGCGTCGTGATGGGTTCGCCAAACTTATAGACCCCCGCCAGCGGAGCCGTGCCGCCCTTGGCCACCGCGCCCAGAGATTTCTCAAGGATCGTGGTCAACCCGCCCTTCTTGTTGCCGGGCGACGGGTTGTTGTCCATCTCCCCCTCATTCCGCGCGGTGTAATCCTCCCACCAGCGGATACGTTCGATCAGCCGCTCGCCCACCTCGGCCGATACCGCACGGCGCGTCAGCAGATGCTCCGCGCCGTAAATCTCGGGCGTTTCCGACAGGATCGTCGTCCCCCCCATCCGCACCAGCAGATCGCTCGCATGGCCCAGCGCCGGGTTGGCGGTGATGCCGGAATAGCCATCCGACCCGCCGCATTGCAGCCCGATGATCAGCTTCGACACCGGGGCAGGGCGGCGCTCCACCTGTGACGCCACCTCTGCCATCCCGCGCAGCACCTCCAGCGCCTTGCCGATAGTGGCTCGTGTCCCGCCCGTGCCCTGAATGGTCATATAGCGGAAATTGCCATCCGGCCGCAGCCGCCCCTGACCCACCAGATCGGGCACCTGCATCACCTCGCAGCCCAGACCCACCAGCAGGATGCCCCCGAAATTCGCGTTCCGCGCATAGCCCTTCAGCGTCCGCATCAGGGTCTGATAGCCCTCATTCGTGCCAGACATCCCGCAGCCCGTCTGATGCACGATGGGAACAAAGCCGTCGACATTGGGAAGGGAATTCAGCACCGGGTCCTTCTCTGCCGCCTCCGCGATGAAGCGCGCGACAGAACCGGAACAGTTCACGCTGGTCAGGATGCCGATGTAATTCCGCGTCCCCACCTGCCCGTCAGCGCGGTGGTATCCCATGAATTCGCGCGGCGGCAGGGCGGGCAGGGGGCGGCATTCGCTGCCGATGGCATAGTCATCGCTATGCGGCGCCATGCCCAGATTGTGCGAATGCACATGCGCCCCCGCCGCGATATCCACCGTCGCCTGCCCGATGATCTGGCCATAGCGCAGCACATTCTGCCCCCGCGCAATCGCCCCCGCCGCGATCTTGTGTCCGCGAGGCACGGGCTGGGGCAGGGCCAGCCCCGCCACCTCGGCCCCTTTCGGCAGATCCTCCAGCGCGATCACCACATTATCCGCGCCATGCAGCCGGATCACCCCGCCTGTCTGTCCTGCCATTCCGCTCTCCCCACCGGTTGCGCTGCTTCCTTGACAGGCTGTCGCGCGTGTCTAACATGTTAGCATGTTACAGCCGCCCGAACCTTCCCCACAAGAGCCTTCCGAAGCGCGGCTCACCCCGTTGGAGCGGTTTTCCGGCTCTCTCGGGCAGCGCGTCTATCAGACCCTGCGCGAGGCGATCCTGTCGCTCGCCTATCGCCCCGGCGAGATCCTCCGCAAACCCGAAATCTGCGAGGCCCTCGGCGTCTCGCGCAGCCCCGTCGCCGATGCGGTGGCGCGGCTTGCGACCGAAGGGCTGGTCGATGTGGTCCCGCAGGCCGGCACCTTCGTCGCCCGCTTTTCTATGGAGGAGATCCGCGAAGGCGCTTTCCTGCGCGAAGCGATCGAGGTCGCCGCTGTTGAGCGCGTGGCCGAGGCGATCACCGAAGATCAACTCACCCAACTCCGCCGCAACCTAACGGTGCAGGCCGCATTGATCGCAGATGGCGATGTGCCGGGCTTCTACCAGATGGATGCCGCCATGCACGAACTGATCCTGTCCTTCACCGGCTTCCGCCGTCTGGCCCAGGTCAGCGAAACGGCATGGCTCCATGTCAACCGCGCGCGGCAACTGATCCTTCCCGTACCGGGCCGCATCACCGCCACGCTGGACGAACACCGCGCCATCCTTGCGGCACTCGAGGCGCGCGATCCCGCCGCCGCGCGGCTTGCAACCCGCCACCATCTGCGCCAGTTGATCACCTATCTCGAACCGCTGGAACGCGAACGGCCTGATCTCTTCGATCCCGCCTGAAAGGCCCACCCCATGACAATCCCGAACCGCCCGCGCTATGCCACGCGCCTGAACGCCTTCAAGCGCAAGGGCGACACCGTGGCCGAGATGATCGCCCGCGCCGGAACCGTGGGCGGGCTGAACGCCGCAGACTTGAACTTTCCCGACCATTTCGACCATCACTTCCCCGCTGAACTGACCAATCTTTTGCACCAAAGCGGTATGGCGCTGAACGGCCTTGCCATGCGCTACTACACCGATCCCGGCTTCCGCCTTGGCGCCTTCACCCACCCCGATCCCACCATCCGCCGCGCCGCCATCGACATCACCAAACGCGGCCTCGATGCGCTGGCCCAGATGGGCGGCACCGTAATGACAATCTGGCTGGGACAAGACGGCTTCGATTACAGCTTTCAGGGCGATTACACCCGGATGTGGGATGACACCCTGTCGGGTCTTGCAGAGGTCTGCGATCACAACCCCGCCCTCGACATTTCCATCGAATACAAACCCAACGAACCGCGCAGCTGGTCCGTCCTGCCCGATATGGCCACCACCCTGCACGCCATCCGCGATGTCGCGCGCGCCAATCTCGGCGTCACGCTGGATTTCTGTCACATGCTCTTCGCGGGCGAGATGCCGGCCAAATCCGCGCTGCTGGCGGCCCGCTATTGCCGCATCATGGGCGTGCATCTGAATGATGGCTATGCCAAGCGTGATGACGGCCTGATCGCCGGCACCGTCCACCCGATCCAGACGGTCGAACTCTTCTGGGTGCTGGATCAGTTGGGCTATGACGGCGTGATCTATTTCGACACCTTCCCCGATCACGGCGGCATGGACCCCGTGCAGGAATCCCGCGCCAACCTCGCCCTCACCGAACGCCTGCGCGAGGTCGCCGCTTCCCTTCGGGACGACCCCACCCTGACCGCCGCCATGGCGCAACAGGACGCCGCTACCACCACCCGCCTCATCGCCCGCGTGCTCTACGGGGCCTAAAATACGTAATTTACGTAAACTCTTCCGGCTTCATCTTGGCCCAAATACTCCGGGGGTTTGGGGGCAGGGCCCCCACTACTGAGCCGAAGCGCGGAACGCGCGCAGGCGAGGCAAAAGGAATGCGTCGCCCGGCAGGGCGGCGTGCAATATCATACTCCGTAGAACCCCGCTGCGGTTCCGCCATAGATCAGCGCCCGGTCCACATCGTCTAACCCCTCGGTCAGGCTCAGCGCTGCGCGCCGCCAATCGGCATATTCCCCGCGCAGACGGCAGACCGGCCAATCCGACCCCCACATCACCCGCTCCGGCCCGAAAGCCGCGAACACATGGTCCACATAGGGCCGCAGGTCGTCCACCGTCCAATCCGTATCGGCCTCGGTGATCAGGGCGGAAAACTTCACCACCGCCGCCGTCTCATCTGCAATCCGGCCCATGCCATCGGCCCAAAGCCGGAACTGCGCGTCCGACCGCTCCCGTATCTGCGGTTTCATACAGTGATCCACCACCACCGGGAGCGTTGGGTATCGCTTCAGGATCGTCAGAAAATGCCCCAGATGCCGCGGAAACCCCAGCGCATCAAACCGCAGGCCCAGATCACACAGCGCCCGAAACGCCCATTGCACATCCTCCCGCAGCATCCAGCCATCATCGGGAATGTCCTGGATCATGGGGCGCACGCCCTTGAACTTCGGGTGCCCCGCCAGCCGCTTCATCTGCGCCAGATCGGCGGGCGTCTCGAAATCGACCCAGCCTACCACGCCTAACACCCACGGCGTCGCATCCGCGATCCCCAGCATGTATTCCGTCTCGGCCACGGTAGGGGCTGCCTGCACCAGAATCGTCCCCTCCACGCCCGCTGCCTGCAATTGCGGCCACAATTCCGCCGGGCCATAGGGCCGCGACAGCACCGGGTCATCCTTCGGCATCCAGCCGTAATCGCCCCGCCCGGGATGCCAGAAATGCTGATGCGCGTCGATCTGCATGGGTCTCTCCGCTCAAACCGGCGCGTCGGGGTGGATCAACCCCTCGGCCTTCATCGCCGCCCAGAGGGCAGGGGGGATCACCGCCGCCGCTGCTTGCAAGTTGCTCTCCATCTCGAACAGGCTTTGCCCGCCGGGGATCACCGACACCACCGCCGGATGCCGCGCGCAGAACTGGAAGGCCGCATCCACCAACCTTACGGCATGCGCGGCACAGAGCTCCTGCAACCGCCCGGCCTTCACCATCGCCCAATCCGGCGCGTCCTCATAGCGATACTGCGCCCCCGGTCGCGGTCCTGTGGCCAGAATGCCTGAATTATACGGCCCGCCCACCACCACCCCCACGCCCCGCGCGGCAGCCGGGTCCATAAACCCCTCCAGCGCCTCAGTCCGCAAAAGCGAATACTCCCCCGCCAGCAGGAAGATGTCGAAATCCCCCCGCTCCATCATCCAGGCGCAGGGCTCCCACTCATTCACCCCCGCGCCAAAGGCCCGGATCACGCCCTCATCCCGCAACTGCACCAAGGCCCGGTATCCACCCGCCATGAACTCCGCCAGCCGCGCGTCCAGCGCCGCTTGCGAGCCATGGTTGAAGATGTCCAGATCATGGGCATAGAGGATATCGATCCGGTCGATCCCCAACCGCTCCAGCGAAAACTCCACCGACCGGAACACGGCGTCATGTCCGTAATCATAAACCTCATTGCGCGACGGCACGTCGAACCATTTGCCAAACCCGTCGCGCTTGTCGGGCGTCGTCACCCGGAACAGCCGCCCGATCTTGCTGGACAGCACATACTCATCCCTCGGTTTGCCCCGCAAAAACCGGTTCAGCCGCGTCTCTGACAGGCCGAGGCCATAAAGCGGGGCCGTGTCGAAATAGCGAACACCCCCCGCCCAAGCCGCCTCCAGCACCGCATGGGCGTCATCGTCGGAAATCGCCCGGAACAGGTTGCCGATCGGGGCCGATCCGAATCCCAGCGTGGTGAAATCCAGCCCCCCATTGCCCAGCCTGTCCCAGTGCCGCGTTTCCTGCATGTCCAGTCCCCCATCTCAACTGACATGCTAGTATGTTCCCCCTTCCGGTCCAATCCCTTTCCGTCTAGCTTTCCTCCATCTCGGGAGGATGCAATGTCACGGTTCGAAAAGGTCTTCGGTGCGGGAAAGAAGCCCGTCATCGCCATGGTTCATCTGGGCGCGCTGCCCGGCACACCGCTGCATGACGCGGCAGGCGGGGTGGAGGGCATCCTCGCGGGCGCCGCCAAAGACCTCGCCGCGCTTCAGGTGGCAGGCGTCGATGCCGTGATGTTCGGCAATGAAAACGACCGCCCCTATGAGCTGAAGGTTGACACCGCCTCCACGGCCACCATGGCCTATGTCATCGGCCGCCTGCGCGACCGCATCACCGTGCCCTTCGGCGTGAACGTGCTCTGGGATCCCATGGCCTCCATCGCCCTTGCTGCCGCCACGGGCGCGGCCTTCCTGCGCGAGATCTTCACCGGCACCTATGCCAGCGACATGGGCATCTGGGCCCCCGATGCTGGCGCGGCGCAACGCTACCAGCACCGCCTCGGCAACACCGATTGCGCGCTGCTCTACAACGTCTCGGCCGAATTCGCAGGCAGCCTTGACCCACGCTCCCTGCCGGACCGCGCCCGCTCGGCGGTGTTCTCCTCCATCCCCGATGCGGTTCTTGTCTCTGGCGCGATCACCGGTGAGGCGGCGGAAATGCGCGATCTGGAAGCGGTGAAGCGCGTGCTGCCCAAAACCCCCGTCCTCGCCAATACCGGCGTGAAACATGCCACCATCGCCGATGTCCTGCGCGTGGCCGATGGCTGCATCGTCGGCTCTGCGCTGAAGGTGGATGGCGACACCTGGGCGGCGGTGGACCCTGACCGCGCAAAGGATTTCATGGACAAGGCCCGCGCCGCCCGTGGCTACTGAAGCGCAATTTTCTTCGAAGAAAATTGCAAATTCCTTCCAAGGAATTTGATGGAGACCGACCCGATGCTGTGTGACCTCATCCGCGACTACATGCTGATCCCCGGCCTTGCCGGGCACGAGGATCGCATCCGCGCCCGCATCGCGGACGATCTGGACCGTCTCGGCATCCCCCACAGAACGGACCGGCTTGGCAACCTCTCCGCCACGCTGGAGGGCGACCCCGCCGCGCCTTCGGTGCTGGTCTTCACTCATATGGACCAGCTGGGGTTCATCCTCCGCAAGATCGAACCCAACGGCCTGATCCGGCTGGAACGTCTTGGCGGCGTGCCGGAACGCGCGCTGGCAGCACAAGCCGTGCTGATCTGCACCCGCAAAGGCGACATCCCCGCGCTGATCGCCAACAAGAGCCACCACGCCACCACGCCGGATGAGAAATACCGGGTGGTTCCTTATGCCGAACTCTATGTCGACGCAGGCTTTACCTCCAAGGAGCAGGCCCATGAAGCGGGCCTGCGCATCGGCGATCCGGTGGTCTACCGCCCGCATGTGATGGACCTCGCCAATGGCCGCATGGCCGGGACCAGCGCCGATGACCGCGCTGGATGCGCGGCACTGGTCGATCTTGCGGCGCGGCTGAAGGATCGCACCTCCGGCCCCACGGTCCACCTCGTCTGGTCGGTGCAAGAGGAATACAATCTGCGCGGCGTCCTGCCCGCCGCCAATGCCGCCAAGCCCGACATCGCCTTCCAGATCGATCTGCTCCTGGCCTGCGACACACCCGACATGACCGCGCGTGGCGATGTCACCCTTGGCGGCGGGCCGGGCATCAGCCTCTATTCCTTTCACGGGCGCGGCACGCTGAACGGCGTCATCCCGCATCCCGCGCTGGTGACCCTGATGGAAGACACGGCCGAGGCCGAAGGCCTGCCCCTGCAACGCTCCGCCCATACCGGCGCGCTGACCGACCTCAGCTATATCCAGTTCATGGGCGAAGAAGGCGTCGCCTGCCTCGATGTGGGGTTCCCCATGCGCTACACCCATTCCGCGCTGGAGGTGGTCGATCCCGCCGATGTGGCGAAGATGGTCACTCTGCTGCAGTCAGCACTCGCCCGAATCACCCCCGGCTTCCATCTGATCCGCTAGGCCGCCATGACCCAAACACCGCATTACACCCTGGGCATCGACATCGGCACCTTTGAATCCAAGGGCGTGCTGGTCGATGGGGCAGGGCGGATCGTGGCGCAGGCCAGCCGCCCGCACAAGATGATCGTCCCGCGCCCCGGCTGGGCCGAACATCGCGCGGAAGAGGATTGGTGGGGTGATTTCGTCCATATAACCCGCGCTTTGCTGGCCGACTCCGGGGTAGACCCGAAGGCCATCATCGCCGTTGCAGCCTCGGCCATCGGCCCCTGCATGCTGCCGGTCGATGCCGCAGGCAAACCCCTGATGAACGGCGTCCTTTACGGCGTCGACACCCGTGCATCAGCAGAGATTGAAGATCTGACCGCCCGCATCGGGCCAGACCGGATCATGTCCACTTGCGGCAATGCGCTGACCTCACAATCGGTGGGGCCAAAGATCCTCTGGCTCAAGAACCATCACCCCGATCTCTATGCCCGCACGGCCAAGGTGCTGAACTCCACCAGCTTCATCACCTGGAAACTGACCGGCCAATACGTCATCGACCATTACACCGCCGCCAATTTCTCGCCCCTCTATGACGTAAACGCTCTGGCCTGGACCGATGCGCTGGCCCCCGACATCCTCCCGTTGGACAGACTGCCCAAACTGATGTGGTCCACCGATATCGCAGGCCATGTCACCGCCGCTGCCGCCGCCGAGACGGGCCTTGCCGAAGGCACCCCCGTCACCTGCGGCACCATCGACGCGGCGGCCGAGGCGGTGTCGGTCGGCGTGCAGCGCCCGGGCGAGATGATGATGATGTATGGCTCCACCATCTTCATCATTCAGGTCACGTCCGACCCCGTCCGCGACCCGCGCCTGTGGTATGCGCCCTGGCTTTGGCCCGGCATGCATGCCTCGATGGCGGGCCTCGCCACATCCGGCACGCTGACCCATTGGTTCCGTGACCATTTCGCCCGCGACGCCAGCTTCGGCGATCTGGCGGTTGAGGCCGAGGCGTCACCCAAAGGCGCCAAGGGACTGATCTGCCTTCCCTATTTCAGTGGTGAGCGCACACCCATCCATGACGCGCAAGCCAAGGGCGCCTTCTTCGGCCTTGATCTCACTCATACCCGCGGCGACCTGTTCCGCGCCGTGCTCGAAGGTATCGCCTCCGGCACCGCCCACGTCCTCGACACCTATCGCGAGCTGGACGCCTTCCCCCACCGCATCCTCGCCGTGGGCGGTGGCACCAAGAACGCTGTCTGGATGCAGGCCACGTCGGATATCGGCGGCGCGGGGCAGATCGTCTGCGAAAAGACGGTGGGGGCAAGTTACGGGGATGCCTTCCTCGCCGCCACCGCCGTGGGGCGCGCAATGCCCGAAGAAATCACCGAATGGAACCCCGTCGCCCGCACCGTGCGGGCCGAGGCTGTTCCCGCCTATGCGCGGCAATACCCGCTCTTCAAGCGCCTCTACAGCCAGACCCGTGACATTGCTCATGAGTTAGGGTCCGACTGATGCGCTATGATCGCATGCGCCCACATCAAGTGCAGGCGGCGATTGCCGCCAATACCCCCGTGGTGCTGCCCTTGGGCGTAATGGAACATCACGGCGGCCACCTGCCCGCCGGGGTGGACATGATCGCCGTGACCGAAATCCTGAACCGGCTGGGGGATGAGATTGTGGTCTTGCCCCCCTTCGCCTATGGCGCGGCAAGCCATGCCGTGGCCGAACCGGAACACGGGACCACCCTGCATGTGGATGCGTCATCCCTTGTCCCGCTGTTCGAGGCGCTCTGCACCGCCCTCCTGCGCGCGGGCTTTCGCAACCTTCACGCCATCATCCACCACCAGTCGGAAAACATTGCCCAAGGCATGCCCACCGACCTCGCCTTCCGCCTCGCCGCGCGCAACGCGATCTTTCGGTATCTTGAGGCCGAACGCGGACCCGGCTGGTGGGGCAGCCGCGACATGCAGGATTACTATGCCCGCCATGGTGAGGGCACCGATCCCTTTAACTGGATCCGCTTGCACCCCTTGTTTCCCAAGAATGACGCCTTTCCCTTCGATCACGCGGGCGAAGGCGAAACCTCCCTCATGCTGGCCCTCGCCCCTGACACGGTGGATATGGACCGCGTGGCGGATGGCAACCCATGGTGGACAGAAACCGCGCCCCGCGCAACGGCGGCAAAGGGAGAGGCGGGCGTGCAGATCGCCCTGACACATCTGCGACAGGTGCTCGGGCTGGCTTAGGATCACCCCAGTTCCGGCAGATCCACGACACCCTTCTTCAGGATGAAACAGCCATAGGGACCGCTATCCGCCGTGCGGATAATGGCAAAGGCCCGTTTCGCCGCGTCATAAAATGCGAACCGCTCCAGCGCCTGCATCTGCACGGCCCTTCCCTCGGCCGCGTCGATCACCGCCTGCATCCGGCCAAAGACCGGCACCTCCCCATCGGGGTTGCCCACCATCTGCATCCGCGTCACCGGGGCGGGCACGAAGGTATCCAAAGGCATCAGCGTCAGGATCGCCCGCGCGGCGGTGGGAATGTCGCAGCCCGCCATGTCGATCATTCGCCCATAGGTGGTTTCCGCTGCAATGCTGGCTGCGGGATGGTTCACATCGCAGATCACCAGATCATCGCCATGCCCCATCAACATCAGCACATGCACGATCTCCGCCGACAGGCGCGGATCAATCCCCTTCAGCATGGCGACGCCCCGCACGGCCAACGAATTTCCTGCGAAAATTCAGGCCAAGCGGGTCTGATTTTTCGCAGAAGAATCGTGGCCCCGCAGGCCGTCACTTCACCGCCCCCGCCGCCATGCCCTTGATGATGTATTTCTCCAGCACCACCCCGATCACGATCAGCGGCAGGATCGCCGCAAAGGACAGCGCCGCCATAGACCACCACGAAATCCCCTGCGAACCCGTCTGGCTTGCCACCATCACGGGCAGCGTATTGGCGTAAGTAGACGTCAGCAGCGCCGCAAAGAAATACTCGTTCCAGGTCAGAACCAGCGACAGGATAAACGCCGCCACCATCCCCGGCAGGGCGATGGGCAGGATGATTGTGGCGAATGCGCCCCAGATCGACAGCCCGTCCACCAGCGCCGCCTCTTCCAACTCCGTCGGGATCGACCCGAACTGATCACGCATGATCCAGATCACGATGGGCAGCACCGAAAGCGTATACAGCAGGATCAGCCCCACCCGCGTATCCAGCAGCGCCAATTCCCGGTACAGCACCAGAAAGGGCAGGGCCAGAACCACCGGGGGCAGGATCAACTGGCTCAGGAAAAAGAAACTGATGTCGGAATTCTTCATGTATCCGAACCGATAGCTGAACCGCGACAGGCCATAGGCCGCAAAGCTCCCCAGCGCCACCGCCAACGCCGAAGATGTCACCGAAATGATGGCCGAATTCATGAACCGTTTCATGAACTCCGACCGCACGGTGCTTTCCTCGCCGATCGTGTCTGGCGACAGGCCCAGCGACCGCCAGCCCAGCCATGCGGGCTGATAATCCACCCAGGGGATCATGTTCCCCTTCATCACATTGGGCGCCATCTTGAAGCTGGTGGTGATGGTCCAATAGATCGGGAACAGGCAGATCACCGTCCACAGGATCAGCACGCCGTATATCGCGATCCGGCTCGTCCACCACTTCGCACGGTGACGGCGATCCGCCTCGGAATCCCGGAAAATCTGGGTCGATGCAGTCATGTCCGGGGCCTCGTCCAGCGATCCGCAAGTTTCATCAAAAGCGTCATCGCGATCACGATGATCACCAGATAGACAAAGGCCAGCAGCGTGCCATAGCCCACATTCGACCGCTCCCGATACTCACGGAAGATGAAGCTCGTCACCGTATCCGTCGCACCGCCGGGGCCACCCGAGGTGACGTTGATCACGATATCGGCCAGCTTCAGTTTGAAGATGATCCGGATCAGGATCGCCGTCACCGACACGGGCAGCATCAGCGGGAAGGTCACTTCCCAGAAATTCCGCCACCCATTCGCGCCATCCACCTTGGCCGCCTCGTTCAACTCCTTGGGGATCGCCTGAAGCCCTGCCAGAATCATGATCATCATGAAGGGGATATAGGTCCAGGCATCCATGATCATGATCGTTGCCCGTGCAATCTCAGGGCTGCCGAAGAAGGACGGGTTCTCCACCCCAAAGAACTTCGCCAGCCGCGCCAGCGGGCCATAGCGCGCCTCCAACATCGACTTGCCGATCATCCACGACACGGCGACCGGCGACAGCATCAGCGGCAGCAGGAACGCCACGCGAAAGAACTTCCGCGCCCGGATCTGCGCATTCAGCAGCAGCGCAAGGCCAAAGGCGATCGCATACTCCACCAAAATCGCCAGAGAATAGAGCGCCATGTTCCACAGCGCGTTCCAATAGAACGGGTCGGTCCACATCTGCCGCAGGTTATCCAACCCGTTGAACTGCCGCCCCGTGGGGCTGGACAGGTTCCAGTCGGAGAATGCGATGATCAACCCGAACAGCAGCGGGAAAATCGTCAGCGCCGCCACAAAGATCGCCGCAGGCAACACGAACAACGTCCGCTTGCCATGCTCCCCCCGGATCAGCACCTGCCCCCAGCACAGGGCCACCGCCCAGGTGCAAAAGGCGTAAAGCGTGGGCCGCCAGTTGGCAAAGCCGAACTCCGCCTGCCCCATGACCTGCATCGTCTGCATCACGGCCACGATCAGCGTCAGCGCCGCCGTCCCCCAGATGATCGCCCGCCCAAACCGCTTGCGCCCCTCGGGGATATTGTCGTTCGTCACGACATGAAGAAGATCGCCTTCGCTGCTCACCTTGGCCCCAGTCTTTCGGAAAAGAAGGGTGCGCGGAAACCGCACACCCTACAAAACTCAATGGGGCGCGGCTAACCGCGCCCCGATGGATCACATCCCCAAGCTGGCCTTGTACAGCGCGATCTGGCTATCGCGCCCGATCTGATCGGTGATCTTCTCCCAGGCCGCTGCAATCGCGTCTGCCGTTTCCTGCGCGCTTGCGTATTGCCCGGCAAAGCCCTTGGCCAGTTCATCCTCGGCGACCGAGTAATACTGGAAGATGCCGGGAATACGCGGCTCAATGGCGGCGTTCGGGTGGTTATAGCTGTCGAGGTTCGATCCCAGATAATCCTCGACATAGGCGCGATCATAACCCGCCGCTTCCCACTCTTCATACTGGAAGTGCGAGTTGCGATAGGGCTGGAAGCCCGAAGGATAGGCCGCCGTCCACAGCGACAGGTCCTTGCCGCCCAGATGGGCCGCGGCAGACCATGCCGCCTTGCGCTTCTTCTCATCGCCCGAAACGCGGCTGGTCACATAGATGCCCCAGCCGATATAGGCCATCAGCGGCGCTTCGTTGGCGGTTTCTTCCCATGCGCCGGCGGCCGAGTTGTAGCGACGGTTGGAGCCGGGGTTGATGCCAAAGCCCACAACATCGCCCACCACCGACGTGTCCGAGGTGCGGGCCGAAGACCCGATATCGCCCCACCACATCAGCATGGACCCGGTGCCGGCAAGGAACTGGCTGAACCCGGTGGTGCCCGGATCTGCGTTGATCTGGTCGGCCGGGTATGCGCCCGCCGCGATCAGATCCATCACGTCCTGAATGGCCTGCACCCAACCCGGGTTGTTGACGCGCGGCTTCATCGTGTCGGGGTCGAACAGCCATGCCGGATCATCGGGATGCTTCACATAGGCCGCAGCGCGGTTGGCGATGAAATACATCCCGAACCCGCCCCAGCCCTTGAGCGGATCAAGGAAGCCATGCGCCGACTGTCCGGTCAGCGGATCGGTCTGCCCGATCAGCGCCTTCGACACTTCGTTGACCTCTTGCCACGTCGTGGGCACGGTCGCCCCGCCAATGGCACCCTCGCCGAAATAGTCGGTCCGGTACGCAAAGGTGTGGCAGTCGCCGTCGATGGTGATCCGGTACGTCTTGCCATCCCATGTGCCGACCGGCGGCTGAAGGTAACCCACCAGGTCATCCGCCTCGATCTGCGTTTTCACCCAATCGGGCATCTCGTCCAGCAGGCCACGGCCAGCCGTGTCACCCTCAAAAGGTGCGCCCATCTCGATGATGTCGAAATCGACCGTCCCGGTGGCAATCGACTGCTGCAGACGCGAGTTGTAATCGGCTTGGGCAAGGTCGATCCAGTTGATCTTGGCACCCGTGTAAGCCTCCCACGGCTTCAGGAAGCCGCGGAACAGGAAGTTGTGCAGGTTCTGGTTGTTCAGGCCAAGGAACGTCAGCTCCACGCCCGCGAACTCGCCCTCGGCCACATTGGCCTTGGTCGCGCCCAGGCACAGCTCGCCCACCTTCTGCCAATCGGCATCGGTCGGGCTGCCCATCCCAACGCCGGGGATCTTCAGGATCTCGGCCCGCACATTGGCGTCTTGCGCCATGGCCGGGCGAAAGCCCATCCCGCCCGTCACCGCCGTCATCGCGCCCAGCGCGGTCGCGCCCTGCAACATGCGGCGGCGGCTCATCCGCGCCTGCATGACTTCGTACGTTCCAACTTTCACGTCTATCTCCTCCCTGAGATTTGGCCAGTGGTCCCGCGGACCCCGGCCTTATGATGTCCTGTGGCGTCTGGAATGCCCAAGGCCGCGCATCGCGATCCCCTACCCAGAGCAGAAAGGGCCTCCCAACCCCGTGCGGCAGCACTCCTTGCCGCAAACCTTGGCGCGGCGTCGGTCCCCTGTCAAGATTCTAACATGTTAGTATGATTAGTCCGTGGACAGGCCCCGCCTCACCCGCTACCAAAAGGGAAATCCTTGGGAGGGGTGCATGGCCGAAGTCACGATCCGCGCTCTGAAAAAGAACTATGGCGGGCTTCAGGTCGTCCACGGTTTGGATATCGACATTCTGGACGGCGAATTCGTTGTCCTCGTCGGCCCATCGGGCTGCGGCAAGTCCACGCTCCTGCGCATGATCGCCGGTCTGGAAGAAGTGACCTCCGGCGATATCCGCATTGGTGAGCGGCGGGTGAACAACCTGCCGCCCTCGGAACGCGACATCGCCATGGTGTTCCAGAACTATGCGCTCTACCCGCACAAGACCGTGGCCGCCAACATGGGCTTTGCGCTCAAGATGCGCGGCATGGACAAGGCCGAAATTGATAGCCGCGTGAACCGCGCCGCCGAGGTGCTGGGTCTAACCCCCTATCTCGACCGCTACCCCCGCGCCCTCTCGGGCGGCCAGCGCCAGCGCGTCGCCATGGGCCGCGCCATCGTGCGCGACCCGCAGGTGTTCCTGTTTGATGAACCGCTCTCCAACCTCGACGCCAAGCTTCGCGTCCAGATGCGGACCGAAATCCGCGAACTGCACCAGCGGCTGAAAACCACCACGGTCTATGTCACCCATGACCAGATCGAAGCCATGACCATGGCCGACAAGATCGTCGTGATGCAAGGCGGCCGCATCGAACAGATCGGCGCGCCGCTCGAACTCTACGACCGCCCCGCCAATATCTTCGTGGCCTCCTTCATCGGCTCGCCGTCGATGAACATGATCGACGGCGTGGTGCAGAACGGCGCCGTCCTCGCAGGCGGTGCAACGCTGCCTTTGCCGCCGGGGATGACAGTCGCGAACGGGCGTGAGGTGATTTATGGCGTCCGCCCAGAAAACCTCACCGTCTCGCCTGACGGCATCTCCGGCACCATCGCTGTGGTGGAACCCACCGGGTCGGAAACCCATGTCGTCATCCGCATCGCAGGCCGCGAACTGGTCGCCGTCTTCCGCGACCGCGTCACCCACCGGCCGGGCGATGCTATCACGCTCGCCCCGCTTGAACCGGCCGAGGTGCATATCTTCGATAAATCCAGCGGCGCGCGCTTCTGACCACCGCTTGACCCTGCCTCTTCGGCACGGCAGCTTTGCCAAGAAAGATCGCGGGCGCAGCCCGCAAGGGAGGATCTGATGCTCAAAGGGATCGACAACCGGCTCAACGCCGATGTGCTGCGCGTCTTGCGCGCCATGGGGCATGGCGATGTGCTGATCGTGGCCGACACCAACTTCCCGTCGGATTCGGTCGCCCGCGCCACCGTGACGGGTGAACTCCTGCGGATGGAAAACCTCACCTGCGCCGAGGCGGTCAACGCCATCCTCTCCGTCCTGCCGCTCGACACTTTCGTCGATGATTTCGCCGGCCGGATGGAGGTTGTGGGCAAACCGTCCGAAATCCCCCCCGTGCAGCAGGAAGTCCAAGCCGAGATTGACCGCGCCGAAGGCAAACCCCGCCCGATGATCGGCATCGAACGCTTCGCCTTCTATGACATGGCCCGCCAGTCCTATGCCGTCATCCAGACGGGCGAACGTCGCTTCTACGGCTGCTTCATGTTCCGCAAGGGCGTCATCCCGCCCGAATCCTGATCCGATAGGTTTCCCATGTCCGATATCGTCATCCTCGGCATCTTCGTCGCCGACACCGCCTATCGCGCCGACCGTCAGCCCAAGATGGGCGAAACCATCCTCGGCACCTCTTTCGCCTTGGGGCCGGGGGGGAAGGGGTCCAACCAATCCGTCGCCGCCGCCATGGCGGGCGGCAAGACCAGCATCATCACCCGTCTGGGCAAGGATGCCTTTGCCGATATCGCACGCGCCACCTGGGCCAAGGCGGGTGTGCAACCCCATGTGACCGAAGACGCCGAAAGCTATACGGGCGCGGCCTACATCTTCCTTGAAAACGCCACCGGCAACAACGCCATCATCGTCGCCGCCGGGGCCGCTGGCCGCATCGACGTGTCGGATGTCGAGGCCAACCGCGCCCTGATCGAAAGCGCCAAGGTGTTCATCACCCAGCTCGAACAACCCATCCCCGCCGCCCGCCGGGCGCTTGAAATCGCCCGCGCCGCCGGGGTGAAGACCATCCTCAACCCCGCACCCGCCGCACCGCTGGATGATGACCTGCTCGCGCTCTGCGATTTCATCACCCCCAACGAGTCGGAAACCGAAAGCCTGACAGGCCTGCCTGTCACCACCCTGGCCGAGGCCGAAGTGGCTGCCGATGCCCTGCTCGCGCGCGGGGTCGGGGCCTGCATCATCACGCTCGGCGAACGCGGCGCGCTCTACCGCGATCGGACGCAATCGGTGCATGTGCCCGTGATCAGCGCAGGAAAGGTGGTGGATACGACCGGGGCAGGGGATGCCTTCAATGGCGGCTTTGCCGTCGCCCTGACCGAGGGCCGCTCGATGACCGATGCCCTGCGCTTCGGCTGCGCCACGGCGGGCATTTCCGTCACCCGCCCCGGCACCGCCCCCGCCATGCCCGCACGGGCCGAGATCGACGCCCTGCTCGCCGCGCAGCGCTAGCGGTTTCTGACGCAGAAACCGCGCCGGAATTTGACGCAAATTCCGCGCGGCGTCTCGCCGCGATCCCGGTTCCCACGCCGCACTTGTCATCGACTTATGCGCCACGGTCCCCGCCTCGCGCCCTCCGGTTTCTGCGTGCAAAAACCGGATGGGAATTTGCGTCAAATTGCGCTCTCCCGAAGGCCCATCGGAAACCATCCCTCCATTCCGCCGGCCTCACAGGCCGCGCGACTCACCCGCCGCCCACATGGTTAACGTGCTCCTGCAGCACCGCGCGTATGCACAGCCGTCTGCACTGGACTGCTGCACTGCGCTGCTGCACACCCAAAAGCCCCTCCGCCGCCAGATTAACCCAGCGTCCGCAATGGCTTACGCCGCGATCCTGCCAAACCCCACCCCCCGTTGACAGCCCCCTCCCGCCACCGCACTCTCACCCCCCATGACCGACCCCGAACTCATCATCTTCGATTGCGATGGCGTCCTGATCGATTCCGAGGTGATCAGCGCCCGCCAGCTCATCCATGAACTCAGCGGTTACGGGGTCGATATGGACATGGCCTTTGTCAGCCGCCATTTCCTTGGCCGCTCCTATCCCGTCGTGCTGCAAGAGGTGCGTGATCGCTGGGGCGTGCAACTCCCCGACCGGTTCGAATCCGATTACCGCGCCCGCCTTCTGGCCGCCTTTGAACGGGATCTCCAGGTGATGCCGGGGATCGTCGATCTGCTGGCGGCGCTGCGTCTGCCCTATTGCCTTGCCACCTCCTCCAGCCCCGAACGGATGCGCCGCTCGCTTCAGATCACGGGGCTTTCCCCAATGTTTTCAGGCCGTTGCTTCACCGCATCCGAGGTGGCGCGCGGCAAGCCCGCGCCCGATCTCTTCCTTCACGCCGCCGCAAGGATGGGCGTCGATCCTGCCGCCTGTGTGGTCATCGAAGACAGCCTGAACGGCGTCCGCGCGGGCCTTGCTGCGGGCATGCGCGTCTGGCGCTTTGCCGGGGGCAGCCATCTGAAAGGGCTTGACCTGACCCCGCCCGACGATGCCATTCCAGAGGCAACTTATCATGACTTCGCCGGAATGCGCGCCGCCCATCCCGCTCTGTTCCTGCCTGAAAGCGTAACCTGACATGTCCCTGCCGCCCGATCCCGAACCCAGCCAAAGCGACGATGCCGCCCGCGCCGGGTGGCTTTACTACGTCGCAGGCATGACGCAGGACCAGATCGCCCGCGAGCTTGGCGTCAGCCGTCAGCGCGCCCAGCGTCTCGTCAGTCGCGCCATGGCCGAAGGCTTGGTCCATGTCCGCATCGAACACCCGATCGCGGCATGTCTTGAACTGGAACAAGCACTTAGCGACCGTTTTTCACTCACCCGCTGCCGCGTCGCGCCGGGCCTCGGGGCCGGGGCGGACCCCATCCGCGCCATCGCCCCCGCCGCAGCGCAGGAGTTGGAACGCTTCCTCGCCATGCCCGATCCGCTGGTGATCGCGCTGGGCACAGGCCGCGCCCTGCGGGGCATGGTGGATGCAATGACCACGATGGATGCCCCCCAGCACCGCCTCGTGTCGATGATCGGCAACATCGCCCCTGACGGCTCGGCCTCCTTCTTCGATGTCATCATGCGCATCGCCGACAAGGTCCGCGCCCCGCACTACCCCATGGCCATGCCGGTGATCTCTGCCACGGTCGAAGAATTCCATGCTTTCAAGGCATTGGGCCCCGTACGCCGGGTGCGCGAGCTTGCCGAACGCGCGGATGTCATCTTCGTGGGCGTGGGCCAGATGGGCGACGATGCCCCCCTGCTGGCCGACGGCTTCATCACCCGCGCCGAACTGGCCGCGCTGCAAAAGCGCGGCGCGGTGGGCGAGGTGGCGGGTTGGGTCTTCGATGCCGAAGGCCGCTTTCTGGAAAAGCCCGAAACGACCCGCCACGGCGGCGTGCGGGTCGAACCTGGCCTCGCCCGCCCCGCCATCGGCGTGGCGGCGGGGCCGTCGAAACTGACGGCCATTCACGCCGCGCTGAAGGCCGGAATCCTGAATGGAATCGTCACCGACGAATCATCCGCCCGCGCGATTCTTGCCCTTGATTGACGCTGCGGCGCAGCATCGAGACGGGTCTTTCCCGTCCCGAAACAGGTGACGCAGACCCCAAGGGGACAGTTCCCCTTAGATTCCCGAAAGATGAAGGAATAGGCAGGGTTTTCGCTCATGCGGCGAATATCTGCGCAACATGAGGCTTGACGGATCAGGACGATTTATGGGTAATTGCTCACTAAGCGATAAAATGCTCAGTCGCTTCTATGGGAGGATACCAATGAACATCTCGCTTCGCGCGCTTCTCGGCGCGACGGTTTCGTTTACCCTCGCGGGGGCCGCGATGGCCGAAACCACCATCACCGTCGCCACCGTGAACAACGGCGACATGATCCGCATGCAGGGTCTGATGGACGACTTCAACGCCAAGCACCCCGACATCAAAGTCGAATGGGTGACGCTGGAAGAAAACGTCCTGCGCCAGAACGTCACCACCGACATCGCCACCGGCGGCGGTCAGTATGACGTGCTGACGATCGGCACCTATGAGGTTCCGATCTGGGCCAAGCAGGGCTGGCTTGTCTCGCTCAACGACCTGCCTGCAGAATATGACATCGATGACCTGCTGCCCGCCATCCGTGGCGGCCTGACGGTCGACGGCAACCTCTACGCCGCGCCTTTCTATGGCGAATCCTCGATGGTCATGTATCGCAAGGACCTGATGGAAGCCGCAGGCATGACGATGCCCGACGCGCCGACCTGGGCCGATATCGAAAAGGCCGCCGCCGCGATGACCAATCGTGATGCGGAAATCAACGGCGTCTGCCTGCGCGGCAAGGCCGGCTGGGGCGAAAACATGGCCTTCCTGACGGCTATGTCCAACTCCTTCGGCGCGCGCTGGTTCGATGAAACCTGGGTGCCGCAGTTTGACCAGCCGGAATGGAAGGCGACGCTCGACTTCTACCTGAACCTGATGAACCAGTATGGCCCTCCGGGTGCTTCGAACAACGGCTTCAACGAAAACCTGACGCTGTTCAATCAGGGCAAGTGCGGCATGTGGATCGACGCCACCGTCGCTGCCTCCTTCGTAACCGGCAAAGACAGTACCGTGGCCGACAAGGTCGGATTCGCACTCGCACCCGACAATGGTCTGGGCAAGCGCGGCAACTGGCTCTGGGCATGGTCGCTTGCAATTCCGGCCTCGTCGGATGCACAGGACGCGGCGAAAACCTTCGTGAACTGGGCGACTTCCAAGGAATATCTGGAACTTGTCGCTTCCAAGGAAGGCTGGGCAAACGTGCCTCCGGGCACACGGACCTCGCTCTATGAGAACCCGGAATACCAGAAGGTTCCGTTTGCTAAGATGACGCTGGACAGCATCAACGCAGCCGATCCGAACGCCCCGACTGTCAAGCCGGTGCCCTATGTCGGCGTGCAGTTTGTGGCGATCCCGGAATTCCAAGGGCTTGGCACGTCTGTGGGCGAAATCTTCTCGGCAGCACTGGCCGGGCAGAAAACTGCGGATGAGGCGCTGGCAGAAGCTCAGACCGTCGTTACCGACGAGATGAAGGCCGCTGGCTACATCAAGTAACTTCACCCTGCGGGGCCGGTCTCCCACCGGCCCTGCAATCGGCCCGCCTGCGCACCTCCTCTGCGCGGGCGGCCTTTCCCCTCTCCCTTACTGTCGCGCCAACCCGCTTGGCCCCGATCCGGAGGCGAACCCCATGTCCACACAGTCCAGCCGTCTTGCCGCACGTGTGATGGTTGCCCCGTCGGTGGTGCTTTTGTTCATCTGGATGGCCGTTCCGCTGGCCATGACGCTGTATTACTCCTTCCGCCTCTACCGCCTTCTGTCGCCGGAACGGACGGGTTGGGTAGGTTTCACCAACTATCTGTGGTTTTTCAACTCGCCTGATTTCTGGCTGGCGCTGTGGAACACGCTGGCGCTGGTTGGGGGCGTGCTGATCATCACGGTCGTCCTCGGCGTCCTGATCGCGCTGCTGATCGACCAGCCGGTCAAGGGGCAGGGAATGCTGCGCATCCTCGTGATTGCGCCCTTCTTCGTGATGCCACCTGTCGCCGCTTCGATATGGGAGAACCTGTTCATGCACCCGCAGAACGGCCTGTTCGCCGCCGTCGCGCGGGGTTTTGGCACCCAACCCATTCTGTTTCTGGAAGAATATCCGATGCTCTCGGTCATCGGGATCGTCTCATGGGAATGGCTCCCCTTTGCCGCGCTGATCCTGCTGACTTCCCTGCAATCCATGTCGTCCGAACAACTGGAAGCGGCCGAAATGGACGGGGCATCCGCCTTCAGCCGCCTGCGTTACATCATCCTGCCGCACATGACCCGCGCCATCACCGTGGTGATCCTGATCCAGACTATTTTCCTGCTGGGCATCTTCGGCGAAATTTTCACCACAACCCAGGGCGGACCGGGATCGGCCTCTACCACGCTGCCCTATATGATCTTCAAACAAGCCATCGCCGCCAAGGACATCGGCCGCGCCGCCGCCGGGGGGATCATCGCGGTGATCCTTGCCAATATCGTCGCTTATTTCTTGATGCGCGGCATTGGCCGCCATCTCGACGCATAAGGTATCGCCATGGCCCGCGCCGTCTCTCCCCGCCGCAAGACACTCACCACCATCGCCGCATGGTCAGTTGCGCTGATCATCTTCTTCCCGGTGCTGTGGATGATCCTGACCAGCTTCAAGACCGAAGCCTCTGCCGTTGCCTCGCCGCCGGAACTTCTGGGCGCGGACTGGACAATGGAGAACTACATCGAGGTCTGGTCGCGGTCCGACTACCCGCGCTTCTTCTGGAATTCGGTGGTGATCTCGCTCGGCTCCACTTTGCTGGGTCTTGCCATCGCCATTCCCTCGGCCTGGGCCATGGCCTTTGTCCCCGGTCGGAGGACCAAGGATCTCCTGATGTGGATGCTGTCGACCAAGATGATGCCCGCCGTCGCCGTGATGATCCCGCTGTATCTGCTGTTCCTGAAGCTGGGCCTGATCGACACCCGCATCGGCCTTGTCCTTGCGCTAATGCTGATGAACCTGCCGATTATCGTCTGGATGCTGTATACCTATTTCAAGGAAATCCCCGGCGAAATCCTGGAAGCCGCCCGGATGGATGGCGCCGGGCTGATGAAGGAAATCCTTTACGTTCTGACGCCCATCGCATTGCCCGGCATCGCCTCGACCCTGCTGCTAAATGTGATCCTGGCATGGAATGAGGCGTTCTGGACCATCGTGCTGACCACCACCAAAGCCGCCCCCCTGTCGGCCTTCATCGCCAGCTTCTCTGCCCCGCAGGGCCTGTTCTACGCAAAACTCAGCGCGGCCAGCACCATGGCCATCGCGCCGATCCTGATCCTTGGCTGGTTCAGCCAGAAACAACTCGTCCGGGGCCTGACCTTCGGCGCGGTGAAGTGAGGACCCCATGGGCAAGATAACACTCAAGCACGTCAACAAATCTTTTGGCGATGTGGCTGTCATCCCCGATATCAACCTGACCATCGAGGATGGCGAGTTTGTGGTTTTCGTCGGCCCCTCTGGCTGTGGCAAATCCACCCTCCTGCGCCTGATCGCCGGGCTAGAGGATGTCACCGCAGGCCAGGTCGACATTGACGGCACGGATGCCACCTATCTGCCCCCCGCCAAGCGCGGGCTGGCCATGGTGTTTCAAAGCTATGCGCTTTACCCCCACATGACGGTGCGCAAGAACATTGCCTTTCCGTTGAAGATGGCAGGATTGTCGGAGGAGGAGCAGGAGAAAAAGGTCCAGAACGCCGCGCGCATCCTGAACCTGACCAACTACCTTGATCGCCGCCCCGGCCAACTGTCCGGCGGTCAGCGCCAGCGTGTCGCCATTGGCCGCGCCATCGTGCGCGAACCGGCGGCGTTTCTGTTCGATGAGCCGCTGTCAAACCTCGATGCTGCGCTGCGGGTGACCATGCGGCAGGAAATTACAGAATTGCATCAGACACTTAAAACCACGATGATCTACGTCACCCATGATCAGGTCGAGGCCATGACCATGGCCGACAAGATCGTTGTTCTTAACGCGGGCAATATCGAACAGGTCGGTTCCCCGCTGGAACTGTATCACCGCCCTGCCAACCTTTTCGTCGCAGGTTTCATCGGCAGTCCCAAAATGAACCTGATCGCGGGGGCCGAGGCGTCAAAGCATGGTGCCGCAACCATCGGCGTGCGCCCTGAACATCTTGACATCGGCGATGGCGGGCCGTGGCAGGGCGTGGTCGGGCTGACCGAACATCTCGGTTCGGATACCTTCCTCAAGGTGGCGCTGGACACGGGTGACACCATCACCGTCCGCGCCAGTGGCGAGGTCGCGCTGCGCCATGGCGACCGCATCGCCCTGACCCCGCAGGCGGGCAAAACGCACCGCTTTGGCGCTGATGGAAAGGCACTGGCATGAGGTTGCAGGGAAAGACCGCCCTCGTCACAGGGGCCGCGCGGGGCATCGGTTTGGAATTCGCCCGAGCCTATATTGCCGAGGGCGCGCGGGTGGCGCTGGCCGATATCAATGCCGATGCCGTTGCAAAGGCTGCTGCCACCCTTGGCCCGCAAGCGATGGCCGTGCAGATGGATGTGACGCGGCAAGACAGCATCGACGCTGGCTTTGACGCGGCGGTGGCGCAGATGGGCCACCTGGATATCCTGATCAACAACGCCGCCCTCTTTTCCGCCGCGCCCGTCACGGACATTACCCGCGCCGATTATGACAAGCTCTTTGCCGTCAACGTCGCAGGCACCCTGTTCTGCACCCAGGCCGCCGCGCGCCACATGATCGCACGCGGGCAGGGGGGAACGATCATCAACATGGCGTCGCAGGCCGGGCGGCGGGGCGAGGGGCTGGTCGCCGTCTACTGCGCCACCAAGGCCGCCGTGATCAGCCTGACGCAATCGGCGGGGCTGAACCTCATCCAGCATGGCATCAACGTCAATGCCATCGCGCCGGGTGTGGTGGATGGCGAACATTGGGACGGGGTCGATGCCTTCTTCGCAAAGTATGAAGGCAGGGCCCCCGGCCAGAAAAAGCGCGAAGTCGGGGCCGCGGTCCCCTTTGGCCGCATGGGCACCGCCGCGGATCTGACCGGGATGGCGATATTCCTCGCCACGCCCGAGGCGCGGTACATCGTCGCCCAATGCTTTGGCGTCGATGGCGGCAACTGGATGGCCTGACATGACAGCCCCCATGACCCCTGCTCTTGCCCGTATCTATACCGTGTTTTCTCTCTTTCTCTGAGGCCAAAGATGACCCACCATCCTCGCGCCAGCCTTCCCGCTTATGACCGTAGCCGCCTGACACCCGGCATCGTGCACATCGGACTTGGCAACTTTCACCGCGCGCACATGGCCGTCTATCTGGACGACCTCTTCGCGCTGGGCGAGGGGATGGATTGGGCCATCATCGGGGCTGGGGTGCGCGCGGCGGACGCCCGGATGCGCGATGCGCTGATGGCGCAGGAGTGCCTGTCTTCGGTGATCGAACTTGACCCCGCCGGAAAGACCGCCCGCCGCATCGGCGCGATGGTGGACTTCCTGCCCGTCTCGCCCGACAACGCGCCCCTCATCGCCGCCATGGCGCGGCCGGAAATCCGCATCGTATCGCTGACGGTGACCGAGGGCGGCTACTACGTTGACCCCGCCACCGGCCGATTTGACCCGACCCATCCCGACATTGAGGCGGACGCCCGCACCACGGACCGCCCCGCCACCGCATTTGGGGCCATCGTGGCCGCACTCCGCACACGGCGTGCCACGGGCATCCAGCCCTTCACCGTCATGTCCTGCGACAACCTTCCCGGCAATGGAGAGGTGACGCGCGCCGCTGTCATCGGTCTGGCGCGGCTGTCCGATCCTGCGTTGGCGGATTGGATCGCCGCCCATGTGGCCTTTCCCAACGGCATGGTTGACCGCATCACCCCCGCCACCGGCCCGCGCGAACGCGCCATGGCGGCCTCTTTCGGGCTGGCCGATGATCCCGTCCCCGTCACCTGTGAACCCTTCCGCCAATGGGTGCTGGAGGATCACTTCCCCGCAGGCCGCCCGCCGCTGGAAAAGGTGGGCGTCACCTTCACCTCCCATGTCCATGCGTATGAGGCGATGAAAATCCGCATCCTGAACGGCGGTCACGCCATCATCGCCTATCCGGGCGGGCTGATGGATATCGAATTTGTGCATGAGGCGATGGCCGAACCCCTGATCGCGGGCTTTCTTGACAAGGTGGAACGTGAGGAAATCATCCCTATCGTCCCCCCCGTTCCCGGCACCGATCTGAATGCCTACTTCGATCTGATCCGCGCGCGGTTTTCCAACCCCGAGGTGGCCGATACCGAACGCCGCCTTTGCCTCGATGGATCGAACCGGCAGCCCAAGTTCATCATCCCCTCCATCGCCGACAATCTGGCGAAGGGGCATCTGCCGCGTGGGCTGATCCTAGAAAGCGCGCTGTGGTGCCGCTATTGCATGGGGATGTCGGATCAAGGCCGGGTGATCGAGCCCAACGATCCGAACTGGGACAGGCTGCAGGCTACCGCCCGCGCTGCGGCCACGGATCCGGCGCTATGGCTGGGGATGGAGGATATCTATGGCGCGCTGGGTCGCGATCCGCAGGTCATCGCCTGCTTTTCCGGTTACCTCGCCGATCTTGGTGCACGCGGGACGCGCGCCGTTTTGGCAGACTATTTGAAAGGTTAAGGCTGGCGCGGTCAGCGCCACGCCACTTAACCCCAGTCTCGTGCGCCGATCAGGCGCTCCAGCTCCTCGACCAACGGCTGTGCCTCTTCTTCGGTCAGATCGACATTCTCGATCTTGACCTGCTCGATGCTCGGCTTGAGCGGGTCGACAGGGGCCGTACCCTTGCCGAAATGTTCTTCATAGTAACGGCGTGACATGATCACAAAACGCGACGTGCCATGTTCGGACAGGCTGACAGGCCCGACCGAGGCCGCCTCGTAGACATCGCTCGCTTTGCGATTCATCGCCGTCTTGGGAAATTCCCTCATGCTCATGCGGTTCATTCTCGAATTGTCCCCGTTCGCCAAACAATCTCTTTGGTATCAAGCAAACGTACACGTACCGCGAACAACGACGATAAACCTAATGCCTATGCGGCAAGGTTATCCACGGCACTGACATAGTTATCCACAAAAAACCTCGTGGCACCAGTCCTTGCGGAACAGTAGGGGCGAGTGCCACAACCTGTGGTTATGGATGCGGTCGGCAAAGGGCGGAAATTCCTGGCCGACGCGCTTTTGTGCGAAGCGCCTATTTCCTGTGCGCCAATCACTGCAGAACCGCGCGCGATGACGGGGTCGGTCACTGCCGCATTGATGCGCATCCTTCCCCGATCCTTGGATAGGACAAGGAGAGGACATGACCGAACAATCCCCTGTGCAGATCTTTCAGCGTAGCCGTGGCGAAGCGGCTGCCCGCCTGCGTTCTGACGGCGGACAAGCGCGGTTGGTAGATCTTCGTCAGGTGGGATCGGCTAAGGCGATACTTCCTCATGTGGGTGAGGTTCCGGAAATCGTGTTCCTGAACACCTCGGGTGGGCTGACCGGGGGGGATCGCTTGTCCTATTCGGTCACCTTGGACGGGCCCTTGCGCGCCATCGCCACCACCCAGACGGCCGAGCGCGCCTATCGCGCCGGGTCTGGCGTGGCGCGGGTGGATGTTGCGCTTCAGGTTGGTGCGGATGGCTGGCTGGATTGGCTGCCGCAAGAGACGATCCTGTTCGATGCCGCAGCACTTGATCGGTGCACACGGATCGACCTCGCCCCCGGTGCGGGGTGCCTTGCGTTGGAAACCGTGGTGCTCGGTCGCGCGGCCATGGGCGAAAAGGTGTCCAAGCTTCGGTTCCGGGATCGGCGCGAAATCTGGTCAGGCCAGCGCCCCCTACATATCGAACCACTGTCGCTGGACGATCTTTCCCTTGCTGCCGGTCAGGTCGTGCTGGGCGGCGCGCGGGCCTTTGCAAGCCTGGTGATGATTGCGCCGGGTCTGGAAGATGCGCTTGGTCCCTTGCGGCATGTACTGGATCAACCGGGGGTCAGCGCGGCCGCTTCTGCATATGATGGCCGGCTGACATTGCGCGCCATCGCGCAGGACGGTTGGCCCTTGCGCCAACAGATTGCACGCGCGCTTTCGGTTCTGCGGCGCAGCGCCGTGATGCCGCGAGTCTGGCAGTTTCAGGAGAGGACGGCATGAACCTGACCCCACGGGAAAAGGATAAACTACTGGTAAGTCTCGCGGCGATGGTCGCACGCGGTAGGCTGTCGCGCGGCGTAAAGCTGAATCATCCAGAAGCTATTGCCCTGATCACCGATTTCGTCGTCGAAGGCGCGCGTGACGGGCGCTCTGTCGCCGACCTGATGGAGGCGGGCGCCCATGTCATTACCCGCGACCAATGCATGCAGGGCATCCCCGAAATGATCCATTCCGTGCAGGTCGAGGCGACCTTTCCGGACGGCACCAAACTTGTCACGGTTCACCACCCCATACGATAAGAGGGCTTCATGCGACAATCTTCCCTGTCGATCATCTCACTTCCGGTTCTTGCTGCCCTCGCTCCTACGACACTCTGGGCGCATGAAAGCGGTCACGCCGCCGGTTTCGCTGCCGGATTGGCACATCCTGTCGGCGGTGCCGACCACTTGCTTGCCATGATCGCAGTGGGCCTATGGGCCGCGACGCTGGGCGGGCGCGCGCTTTGGGCGCTGCCGGGGGCCTTTGTCGTGGCGATGCTGGCGGGGGGTGGTGCGGGCTTTGAAGGGCTGCCCCTGCCGGGGGTGGAGCCGATGATCTTGGCCTCGGTCGTTCTGTTGGGGGCGGCGGCGGCGCTTGCCCTGCGCCTGTCCACGGTTTGGGCAGCGGCTGGAGTGGCGGTCTTCGCGTTGTTCCACGGCCATGCCCACGGGGCCGAAGCGGGTGCGTCAGGCTTTGGCACCTATGCGCTGGGCTTTGCGCTTGCGACCATGGGGTTGCATCTGGTCGGTCTGGCGCTTGGCTTTGTTCTGAACTCTGGCCCGGCGCGGCACCTGCTGCGGGTGTTGGGTGCAGGAACAGCGCTGGCTGGCCTGTCGCTGGCTTTTGGTTGAGGGGCGCGCGATGATACCTGGTGAAATCTTTCCGGCTGAGGGTGAGATCATTCTCAACGCCGAAGCGGCACAAATAACCCTGATGGTGGCCAACACGGGCGACCGTCCGGTGCAGGTGGGAAGCCACTATCACTTCGCCGAAACCAACCCGGGCCTGTCCTTTGATCGTGCTGCCGCGCACGGCATGCGGCTGGATATCCCCGCTGGAACGGCCGTCCGCTTTGAGCCGGGGCAAATGCGCGAAGTGCATCTTGTCCCGCTAAGCGGCGGGCGAATGGTCTATGGATTCAACGCCAAGGTGATGGGGCGGCTGTGACCTCGCTTGACGCAAGGACAAACCGGATGAAAGTCTGACACGGCGAGAAGTCGAAAGACCCGCCCGACGCAGCGAGCGCTGTTCGGAAAAGACAAGGATAACAAGGAGGATACCATGTGTGACACCTGCCTTATCGAGTCGGTCAAGAAATCCATGCTGTCGCGCCGCGCCCTCTTCACCGGCGCTGCGGCAACAACGGCAGCGGTCATGGCATCTGGTCTGACAACCGCGCGTCCCGCGTTGGCGCAGGCGGCGGGGCGGGTGGTCGATCTGACCCACGCTTATGACGGGGCCTTCCCGACATTCGACGGCAATCCCGGCATCATCTATGAACCGGCCGTCAAATTTGCCGATTCCGGCTATCAGCTGTGGAAGCTTACGATCTTTGAACATACCGGCACGCATATCGACGCGCCGCTGCACTTTACCGAAGATGGCACCTCGGTCGCCGATCTGGCACCGGAACGCCTGATGTGCCCTCTCTGCATCATCGACATCAAGGCCAAGGCGGCAGAAGACCCGAACGCCATGGTAGAGCCTGCCGATATCGAAGCCTGGGTCAGCGCAAATGGCGCCATTCCCGCCGGGGCCTGTGTGGCAATGAATTCGGGCTGGGCGGCCAAGGTGGGCGATCCGTCCTATCGCAACGATGCCGAAGGCAAATTCGCCTTCCCCGGCTTCTCCAAGGCGGCGACAGACATGTTGGCCGGGCTGGATGCGGCCTGTATTGGGGTGGATACCCTGTCGCTCGACCCCGGCAATTCCGCCGATTTCGCAGTGCATTTCAGCTGGCTGCCGGGTGGGCGGTTTGGGATCGAGAACCTGGCCGGTCTGGATGAACTTCCCGCAACCGGGGCAACCGTGTTCATCGGCGCGCCGAAGCACAAGACCGGCACAGGCGGACCTGCGCGCGTGATGGCAGTCGTCTGATGGCAGTGCTGCCGATCCTTTCGGACAAGGCGGCGGGGGCGGAAGCCCTCGCCGTTTTCGACGACATCCGGGCCAAGCGGAACACCGACTACGTCAACAACTTCTGGCGGGCACTCGCCGCCGACCCGGCCCTGTTGCGGGCCACATGGGACAGATTGCAGACGGTGATGGGGCCTGGTCACCTCGACCCGCTGGTCAAGGAAATGATCTATGTGGCGGTATCTGTCACCAACAACTGCAGCTACTGCATCCATTCCCACACGGCCGCCGCCAAGGCCAAAGGCATGACAGAGGCCCAGCATGGAGAACTGATGGCAGTCATCGCAATGGCCGCGCAAACCAATGCCTTGGCGACCGCACTACAAGTGCCAGTGGACGCTCCGTTTCTGGCTGGGGAGAAGGACCTTTGATCCCGATTGAGCTCCTGCGTTTTCAGATTGCCATGGCCATTGGCACGCTGGAGGTGCAGCAAAAACTGATGAGCGGGGCATGGCAAGCCGCGATGTGGTGGATGCCGCGGGTGACGACAACGGAATCCGGCGGTCCTTCCGCACCAGTGACACAGCGGCGGGCCAAGGAATGATCCATCCCCGGCCCAACCGCAGGACAGTCTCAGCCTTGATCGGGGATCGGCGGCAGGCTGCGCAGATACAGGATCACAGCTGCAAGGTCGTCGGGCCTGAAGGCCTTGAAATGCCCATAGGGCATCGGCGGGAGCATGGTGCTGCCATCGGGGCGTTTCCCCTCGGTGATCATCGTCGCAAGCTCGGCATCGGTGTACCCGGCCAGACCGTCCTTGTGGCTGGTCAGGTTCGAGGCGATGGACGTGCCCCAGGGGCCATGAAATTCGAACCCGCCAGCGCCAAGATGCGTATCAAGCATCGGCCCCTGTGGACCCATCGGCGTGTGGCATTCCATGCAATGCGATACCGGCCCAGCCAGATAGGCCCCGTATTCCGCAGTAACTCCCTGCGCGGGTGCCGCCACGGTCTCGACAGGCGGGCCATAGGCGGGCGGCAGCGGGATGCGGTACTCGGATGGAGGAAGTGTTTCAGCGCTGGCCGTGGCTGGAAGGCTTCGCAGGAACATCACGACCGAACCGAGGTCATCATCGGACAGGCCGCGATACATGGCAAAGGGCATTGGGGGGCCGATCAACGAGCCATCGGGGCGGATGCCTTCACGGATCGCGCGGGCAAGATCTGCGTCCGACCAGTCAGCGATATGCCCAGCCGGGGTAAGGTTTGGCGCAACAGCGCGGAAGGGTTCGCTGTCTTCGACAACACGACCGGTCAGTTCAAGGTTCATCAGCGGGCCTTCGGGCCCGATCGGGGTGTGGCAGTTGCCGCAACCGCCAGGACCGCGGACAAGGTATTCGCCGCGATCCAGACTGGGTTCAGCCAAGGCTGCCGTTCCCGATATGAGAACGGCCATGAGCGTAGTGGGAAGGCCCCCGCCAGGCAATCTGTCCCTCTGCATGTTGTATTCCTTGAGTTTTATTGGCTGTTTCGCACCGACAACCCCCGCGCGGTTCCGCGAGGGAACTATCTAAAAGTATGCGCCTTCGATTACCCCTGCGTCAATCTGTCCGCAAATCAGGACTTCCCCACCCTGACAGTCCGTTCCCGTCGTTCCGAGGAGTGATCCAATGCCCTATGCCATCACCCGCGCCGCCTATGCCGACATGTATGGTCCCACCGTGGGCGACAAGGTCCGCCTTGGCGACACCGACCTGATCATCGAGGTGGAGCGTGATCTGATCGCCGAGCGGTCCTCGCAAGGGGCCAATGCCCTGCGCTATGGCGAAGAGGTGAAGTTCGGCGGCGGTAAGGTGATCCGCGACGGCATGGGACAAAGCCAGATCACCCGTGCCGCAGGGGCGATGGACACGGTCATCACCAATGCGCTGATCGTGGATTGGACGGGCATCTACAAGGCCGATGTCGGCCTGCGCGACGGGCGCATTGCCAAGATCGGCAAGGCGGGTAATCCCGATACCCAACCTGGGGTGGATGTGATCATCGGGCCGGGGACAGAAATCATCGCCGGCGAAGGCCGTATCCTTACGGCGGGGGCGATGGATGCGCATATCCATTTCATCGCGCCCCAGCAGATCGACGATGCGCTGCATTCCGGGATCACGACCATGCTGGGCGGCGGCACTGGGCCCGCCCATGGCACACTTGCCACCACTTGCACGCCGGGGCCGTGGCACATCGCGCGGATGATGCAGGCGGCGGATGCCTTTCCCATGAACCTTGCCTTTGCGGGCAAGGGAAATGCCTCGCTTCCCGCCGCGCTGGAGGAACAGGTTCGGGCAGGTGCCTGCGCGTTGAAACTGCACGAGGATTGGGGAACCACCCCCGCCGCCATTGATTGCTGCCTGACCGTGGCCGATGCGATGGATGTGCAGGTGATGATCCATACGGACACGCTGAACGAATCCGGCTTCGTGGAGAATACCCTTGCGGCGATCCGGGGCCGCACGATCCATGCCTTCCACACCGAAGGCGCAGGCGGTGGCCATGCGCCCGATATCATCAAGGTGGTCAGCAGCCAAAACGTGCTGCCCTCCTCGACCAACCCGACGATGCCCTACACCGTGAACACGATCGAGGAACATCTCGACATGCTGATGGTGTGCCACCATCTGGATCGCAAGGTGCCGGAAGATGTGGCCTTTGCCGAAAGCCGCATCCGGCGCGAAACCATCGCGGCCGAGGATATCCTTCACGATCTGGGGGCGTTTTCCGTGATCTCGTCGGACAGTCAGGCGATGGGCCGGGTGGGAGAGGTGATCACTCGCACATGGCAAACCGCGCATAAGATGAAGGTGCAGCGCGGGCGATTGGAGGGTGAGATGGGCGCGAATGACAACCTGCGCGTCCGTCGTTACATCGCGAAATACACGATCAATCCCGCCGTGGCGCAGGGCCTGTCGCGCCATATCGGCAGCGTGGAAGAGGGCAAACGCGCCGATCTGGTTCTGTGGTCGCCCGCCTTCTTCGGCGCCAAGCCGGAAATGGTGCTGATCGGCGGCTGTATCGTCGTGGCGCAGATGGGTGATCCCAACGCCTCCATCCCCACGCCGCAACCGGTGCATACGCGGCCCATGTTCGGCGCCTTTGGCCGCAGCGTGGAACGCAACGCGGTGGTCTTTGTCAGCCAAGCGGGGCAAGAAGCCGATGTCCGGGGGCAATACGGGATTGCCAAGGAGACGCTGGCGGTTGAGGGCTGCCGCGGCATCGGCAAGCGCGACATGCGCCTGAACGACGCCACGCCGCAGATCGAGGTTGACCCCGAAACCTATGAGGTGCGCGCCGATGGTGTGTTGCTGACCTGCGAACCGGCCACGGAACTGCCGCTGGCGCAGCGCTATTTCCTATTCTGATAAGGTCAGGACGGCACAAATGGCTTCCGCACCCTTTGGCCGCTTCGCGCGGTTCAGCAACGCGTCTGGCGCACGCGCCCTTTCAATGCACTGCTGCGCGATCATCCCCTCGCCGGATCGGCCAGCCCGGACGGGGCACGCGGGATTGGATGGCGATGGTACTAACGCGGGTTTGCATCCGTTCGCGCCAGAAAACCGGGTTGTCACGAATGGAACCGGGCAGAAGCGATGGGTCGAATGTGCGGATCAGATGGTCGGTCACTTCAACCCGGTGCCAACGACCCGTCAGGTTGATCGCAGGGGCGGACAGGATTTTCTCGCGCAGTGCGGCCTCGCGTTGTTTAAGCCGGGCGATCTCAGCCCGGATTTCGGCCAGTTCATCAGCAGGGGATAGGTGGTGCATCGTCTTCTCCCAAGTTGCAGGACAAGCGTGGCAGACAGCCGTTAACAAGCAGTGACGACGTGACAAAGTTGAGATGCTAGAGTTTGCCGCACCAAGGCCCGCATAAAGGATTTACCCCATGGCTGACTATCCACTCGCCCATGCCCTGATCCGCCGGGCTGTCCTTGGTGATCGTGTCCCGGTTGATCAGGTGGTGTTGGGCTATGATGACCGCTTTCTTCGACGCAAACGTCTGATGACCGCAAATGATCGCGGCGTCATGATCGACCTGCCCGAAACCACAAGCGCCGAAGCAGGGGATTGCTTTGAGCTGATGGATGGCCGCCTGATCGCCGTCGTCGCCGCAGCCGAACCGGTTTTGGTGATTACCGGTGATCTGCCGCGGCTCGCTTGGCATATCGGAAACCGCCACACGCCCTGTCAGATCGAGGATGACCGCCTGATCATCCGTGATGACCATGTGCTCAAGGCGATGCTGGTGCAGCTGGGCGCAACGGTCAGCCACGCGATGGAGCCATTCACGCCCGAAGGCGGCGCATATGGTCATGGCCGCACGATGGGGCATGACCACGGCCATGCGCAGGGCCATGTGCCGCATGTCTTTACCCTGTCCCATCCCCATGCCGCGATGCAGGTGCAACACCATGCCTCGCACAAGGTGGATGCAGATGAACCGGACCTGCCCGACGAATGACTGCAGCCGGGTTGATGACACTGGTGCAATGGCTCTCGCCCGCGTTTCCAACCGGGGGTTTTGCCTATTCGCACGGGATGGAACAGGTGATCCATGATGGCGGCATCGCCTCGGGTGCCGATCTGGAGGCGTGGCTTGCCGATGTTTTGCGTTTCGGAGCGGGCAAGCAGGATGCGATCCTTCTCTCGGCCGCGCTGGAACCGGGGGCTGATCATGCTGCGCTGGCCGCGTTTGCTGTTGCCTTGCAGCCCTCAGCCGAACGCTTGCGTGAAACGGCAGATCAGGGCGCGGCCTTTGCCCGCGCCGTTGCAGCGGTGACCGGGCAGGACAGGGCAGCCCATCCGCTGCCCGTGGCCGTTGGTGCTGCGGCGCAGGATCTGGGGCTGGCCAAAGCGCAGGTGATCGCGCTTTATCTGCATGCCTTCGCCTCAAACCTCATCTCTGCGGCCGTTCGTTTTGTGCCGCTGGGCCAGAATGAGGGGCAGGCGGCACTTGCCGCGCTGCACCCGCTGATCCAAGCGCTCGCAGATGTGGCGGCGGGGCAGGGTGTGGAGGCCATCGAAAGCGCGGCCCTTGGGGCCGATCTGGCCGCCATGCGGCATGAAGTGATGGATGTAAGGATTTTCAAGACATGACGGGACATGGACCCTTGCGAGTGGGTATCGGCGGCCCGGTGGGCGTGGGCAAAACAACGTTGACGGAACAGCTCTGCCGTGCGCTCGCACATCGCTGTTCGATGGCGGTGATCACCAATGATATCTACACGCGCGAAGATGCCGAATACCTGATGCGCGCGCAGGTGCTGCCTGTCGAACGCATAAGAGGCGTGGAGACAGGTGGCTGCCCGCATACCGCGATCCGCGAGGATGCTAGCATAAACTTGGCCGCCGTCGCCGATCTGCGCGGCGCTTTCCCCGACCTTGACCTGATCCTGATCGAAAGCGGCGGCGACAATCTGGCCGCAACCTACAGCCCGGAACTGGCCGACATCACCATCTATGTGATCGACACCGCCGCCGGGCAGGACATTCCCCGCAAGCGCGGCCCAGGCGTCACACGCTCGGACCTTCTGGTTGTCAACAAGACCGACCTTGCCCCCTATGTCGGCGTGGATATCGCCCTGCTAGAGTCCGATACCCAACGCGCCCGCGGCAGCCGCCCCTATGTCATGGCGCGGCTGCGTCAGGGCGTAGGGATTGATGCCGTGGTGGCTTTCCTGCAGCGTGAAGGGGGGCTGGCGCTGGCGGGATGACCGCCCGCGCCCACGTCACGCGCCGGTGCAATCCAGATCGTAGATGCGGTTGATCGCGCCAGCACCCCGCGCAGTTCCGACACATCACCGCCACAAAGCGCCCTGAGTCGGCCGATCTTTGCCCAGCGGGTGATCAAAAATTCAGCGGGCGAAGAGTTGTCGCAAAATAATTGAGCGCAAATTCCGAGTTTGCAGCTTCGCTTTGCGGCTTCTGACGGCGCTTGTTGCCGCAATGCGGCGATAGCGGTCTTCTGCTTTTGGCGGGGCCGCTGCGGCCGCCGCGACAGAAAAGATGTGCGGCAGGGGTTTCGATGTGGAAGTCCGCCCCCACCGCACGGGGTGCAACCTGAGTTGCCTCTCGAAGATAGTGACCCGTTCCCGGAAAGGGAAGGGCAGGCTTCGGGCGGCCTCGAAAGAGGATTACCTGATGAACAAGATCAAGGGGATGATGCTGGGCGGCGCGATAGGCATGACCCTCGCCAGTGCCGCTTTGGCGCAGGAGGAGACGATCAAGGTCGGCGTCCTGCATTCGCTGTCGGGCACGATGGCGATTTCGGAAACGACGCTGAAAGACACGATGCTGATGCTGATCGCCGAACAGAACGCCAAGGGCGGCCTGCTGGGCAAGCAGTTGGAAGCCGTGGTCGTTGACCCGGCCTCCGACTGGCCGCTCTTCGCCGAAAAGGCGCGTGAACTGCTGACCGTGTCGAATGTCGACGTGATGTTCGGCTGCTGGACCTCGGTCTCGCGCAAATCCGTGCTGCCGGTGATCGAGGAACTGAACGGCCTGCTGTTCTACCCGGTTCAGTATGAAGGCGAGGAATCGTCGAAGAACGTGTTCTACACCGGCGCCGCACCGAACCAGCAGGCGATCCCAGCGACGGATTACTTCCTGGAAGAATTGGGCGTTGAGAAATTCGCCCTTCTTGGCACCGACTATGTCTATCCGCGCACCACGAACAACATTCTGGAATCCTACCTGGTGTCCAAGGGCATCGCGAAGGAAGACATATTCGTGAACTACACCCCCTTCGGTCATTCCGACTGGTCCAAGATCGTGGCCGACGTCGTGGCGCTGGGCGCCGATGGCAAGAAGGTTGGTGTAATTTCCACCATCAACGGTGACGCCAATATCGGCTTCTACAAAGAACTGGCCGCCGCGGGCGTGTCCGCCGATGAAATCCCCGTCGTCGCCTTCTCGGTGGGTGAAGAGGAACTGTCGGGTCTGGATACCTCCAACCTTGTAGGTCACCTCGCGGCGTGGAACTACTTCCAGTCTGCCGACACCCCCGACAACGCTGCCTTCATCGAAAAATGGAAGGCCTTCGCTGGCCCCGAGCGCGTGACCAACGACCCGATGGAGGCCCATGTCATCGGCTTCAACATGTGGGTGCAAGCTGTTGAAAAGGCCGGCACCACCGATGTCGATCCCGTGCGCGAGGCGATGTACGGACTTGAGACGCCGAACCTGACCGGGGGCATCGCCAAGATGCTGCCGAACCATCACCTGACCAAGCCGGTTCTGATCGGCGAAATCCGGGCGGATGGTCAGTTCGACATCATCAGCCAGACCGAACCTGTCCCGGGCGACGCCTGGACCGACTTCCTGCCGGAATCGGCAGTGCTGGAGTCCGACTGGGCCGAACTGGATTGCGGCATGTACAACACCGAAACCAAGACCTGCGTGCAGATCAAGTCCAACTACTGATCTGACCCAAGCATCGGGGGGCCGGATGTCCCGGCCCCCCTTTCCGACATGCAGGATCCCATGCGCCGCATTCTCCTTTCCCTTGCCGCTGTATTGCTGCTGGCATTTCCCGTCCATGCGCAGGGCCAGTCGGCCACCGACATCCTGACCGAGAACCGCGCCCTCATCGAAAAACCCACACGGGCGAAGATTGCCCCAGTGATCGCCGCCCTCGCCGCAAGCGGGGATCCGCTGGCCGCAACCGTGCTGGGAGCTTGGGTGAACAAGGGGCTGGGGGTGCGCAAGGCAGACGGGGCCTTCTTTCTGATCGAGGCCACAGCCGATGGCTGGACGCTGCGCGATCTGAACGGGACTGATGCGGGAACGGCCGCGAAATCTGACGTGACAGAGCTGCGCCCCAATGCTGGGGTGCGCGGTCTTATCGCCACCGCGCTGGTGCAATTCACCCTGTCTGATCCCGATCCCGTCAGTCGCGCCGATGCGCTGCAATCCATTGCCCGCGATCCTGAAGCGGCGCATCTGGAGCCGCTGCGGGCTTCGCTCGAGTCAGAGACGGACCCTTCTCTGAAAGCGCGGAAGGAACGGCTCGAACGGCTTCTGACCCTGCGCTTCGATCCCGACAGCGCCGCCCGCGTGACCGCCATCGAAAGCTTTGGCTCCGATCTGGGGCTTGACTTGCGGGGCGCCTTGAACCCGCTGGTCGCCACCCGCCAGATCGCCTTTGTCGGTGACCTGCCCGCAGAGATGAACCTTGCCCGCGAACTGGAACCGGGGCGTGATCTGACGGCGGTCGAGGCGTACGACCTTCTGGTTGCCGCCGACATGGCCCCCGCGCGCCTGACGGTGGATGAAGCCCGCGCCGCGCTTCTGGCCAATATCGTGGATGGTGCGGTGGCCGGAATTCCCGTGGCGGAACTTGGTACGCAGGCTGCCCGCGACCGCGCCTACACAGCGTTGGAGGCCGCCGGAACGGTGCCCCCCGCCGCAACCGATGCCGAGGTCGCAGCCGCCATCACCCAGCATCGCTTTGCCGAGATCTACGCAGAACCCGACCCGGCAGTCACATCAGCCGCCCGCGCGGCGCTGGACCAGATCGGAACGACAGTGGGCGCGATGCAGGCGGCGGATCTTGCGCTGGATGCCATCTCGCTCGCCTCGATCTACTTCCTCGCCGCCATTGGGCTGGCCATCACCTTTGGCGTCATGCGGGTGATCAATATGGCGCATGGCGAATTCATCATGATGGGGGCGTACACGGGTTACGTGGTGCAGTTGTTCGTCACCAATTACACCCTGTCGATCATCATCGCCTTGCCGCTTGCCTTTGCCGTCACCTTTGCCGCCGGCGTGGCGATGGAACGGCTGGTCATCCGCCACCTCTACAAGCGCCCGCTGGAAACGCTGCTCGCCACCTTTGGCATTTCCATTGCCCTGCAACAGATCGCCAAGAACATCTTCGGCACGCAGGCCCGCCCGCTTACGGCGCCGGGCTGGCTTGATGGCGCGCTCACCTTCAATGACGTGCTGTCGATCAGCTATATCCGCATCGCCATCTTCGTGCTGGCACTGGTGTTCCTGCTGTTCTTCCTGTGGCTGATGAAACGCACCCGGCTGGGGCTTGAGGTGCGCGCCGTCACGCAGAACCCGTCCATGGCGGCCTCTATGGGCATCAACCCCGACCGGATCAACATGCTGACTTTCGGCCTCGGCTCCGGCATCGCGGGCATCGCGGGCGTCGCCATCGGCCTGTTCGCCAAGGTCACATCCGAGCTTGGGTCCGACTACATCGTGCAAAGCTTCATGACGGTGGTCGTGGGCGGAGTGGGCAACATCTGGGGCACGCTGGCGGGGGCTTTCCTGATCGGCTCGCTGCAAAAGGGGATCGAATGGCTCAACCCATCGAATACGCTGGCGGCGCAGACCTACATGATCCTGTTCATCATCCTTTTCATCCAGTTCCGACCGCGGGGGATCATCGCCCTCAAGGGCCGGGCGGCGGGGGATTGATCATGGTCAGCAAAACCTGCCGCCTCTTCCTATCTTTTCTGGACAAAAATAGCTGGCGTCTGGGGGCTTGCCCCCAGTCCGTACGTTTCGCCAAACGACAGGCCGCAGCATGAGCCGCACATTCCTTGCCAAGAACCCGTCCGTCCTGTGGTTCATCCTGATCCTCGCGCTCTTCACGCTGGGCGTCACCATCCTGTCCGAAGCTTACGGTGTTGCCTTCATCTCCACCTCTTTCGTCAAGACGCTGGGCAAGACTCTCTGCCTCTGCCTTGTCGCGCTGGCGATGGATCTGATCTGGGGCTATGCGGGCATCCTCTCGCTTGGTCACATGGCCTTCTTCGCCATCGGTGGCTACATGCTGGGCATGTGGCTGATGTATGCCCGGACCGAAGAAATCGTGGTCGCCTCCCTGTCCCAGGGCGGACTGCCTGCGACGCCGGAAGAGGTGCGACAGGGCATCGCCACGCAGATTTTCGGCGTGGTCGGCGCGTCTGACTTCCCACCGATCTGGTTCCTCGCCCATTCTTTCTGGGGGCAGTTGTTTCTGGTGGTAGCCATTCCCGGTGTGCTGGCACTGGTCTTCGGTTGGCTGGCTTTCCGCAGCCGCGTGACGGGGGTCTATCTGTCGATCCTCACGCAGGCGATGACGCTCGCGCTGGCGCTCTACCTGTTCCAGAACGATTCCGGGCTGCGTGGAAACAACGGCTTGTCGGGCTTGCAAAACATTCCCGGTCTTGGCGACGTGTCGCAGGATGCGCTGTCGATGTGGTTCTTCTGGGCCTCGGCCTTCGCGCTGGGGGTGACCTATGTGCTGCTCACATGGGTGGTGTCAGGCAAGTTCGGATCGGTGATCCGTGCTATCCGCGATGATGAACAGCGCGTCCGCTTCCTTGGCTATTCGGTGGAAGGTTACAAGCTGTTCGTGTTCACCCTGACAGCGGTGATCGCCGCGATTGCTGGGGCGCTTTACTATCCGCAGGCTGGTATCATCAACCCGGCGGAACTGGCCCCGATAGCCAGCATCTATCTGGCGGTCTGGGTCGCCATCGGGGGGCGGGGGCGGCTTTACGGCGCGGTGATCGGGGCGGCCTTTGTTTCGCTCCTGTCGTCTTGGTTCACCGGGGGCAGGGCGCCCTCCATCCCGCTGGGGTTCTATACCATCAACTGGGTGGACTGGTGGCTGGTCCTGCTTGGTTTGTCCTTTGTGGCCGTAACGCTTTTCGCGCCCAAGGGGATCGGCGGGTTGTTCGACCTGTGGCAAGGCCTGCGCAGCCCCGATCGCAAGGGCGCAGCGCTGGGCCCCGATGACAGCTCGCTGCAGGAAAAGGAGGCCGTGAAATGACCGCCCTTCTTGAAGTGTCGGGCGTATCGGTCAGCTTTGACGGGTTCCGCGCCATCAACAACCTGTCTTTCTCCATCGGCCCGCAGGAATTGCGCGCCATCATCGGGCCGAACGGGGCGGGCAAGACCACCTTCATGGATATCGTCACCGGGAAAACCCGGCCCGATAGCGGCGCGGTGACCTTTGGCGAGCGATCGGTCTCGCTGTTGTCGATGTCGGAGGCCGAGATCGCACGGGCCGGCGTTGGCCGCAAATTCCAACGCCCTACTGTGTTCGAGGATCAGTCGGTGGCCGACAATCTGACCATGGCCTTGAAAGCCGCGCGCGCGCCATGGCGCGTGCTGTTCTGGAAAGAAGCGCCTGCTGACCGTGCCAGAGTGCAGGACTTGGCAGCCGAGGTTGGTCTGGCCGACCAACTGCACCGCAAGTCGGGTGAGCTGAGCCATGGGCAGAAGCAATGGCTGGAAATCGGGATGCTGCTGGCGCAGGAGCCGCGCCTGTTGTTGGTCGACGAACCTGCCGCTGGGATGACGCTGGCCGAACGCGAACATACCACCGCGCTGCTGGTAGAGATGGCAAAGACCCGCGCCGTGGTGGTGGTGGAACATGACATGGAATTCGTGCGGCGGCTGAACTGCAAAGTGACCGTGCTGCATGAAGGGTCAGTGTTGGCCGAGGGGTCGCTGGACCATGTCACCAAGAACCAGCAGGTGATCGAAGTCTATCTGGGGCGGGGCTGATATGCTGAAAACCGAAGGCCTGACCCTGCATTACGGCGGATCGCAGATCCTCTATGGCATCGACATGGAGGCCCGCGCGGGCGAGGTGACCTGCATCATGGGTACCAATGGCGTGGGCAAGACCAGCCTTCTCAAGGCGCTGGCGGGCACGCATCCCCGGTCGGGCGGCAAGGTGATTCTGGATGGCGAGGATGTGCCCCGCGTGCCGCCGCAGGGCATGGCCAAGCGCGGGCTCGCTGTGGTGCCGCAGGGGCGGATGATCTTTCCCCTGCTGACGGTGACAGAAAACATGCAAACCGCCTTTGCGCTGCTGCCGAAATCAGAACACAAGATCCCGGACGAGATCTACGATCTCTTCCCTGTGCTAAAAGATATGGGCCATCGGCGCGGAGGCGATCTTTCGGGCGGTCAGCAACAGCAACTGGCCATCGCGCGGGCGATGATCATGAAGCCCAAGGTTTTGTTGCTGGATGAACCGACCGAAGGCATTCAGCCCAACATCATCCAGCAGATCGGGCGCGTGATCAGTTATCTGCGTGGCAAAGGCGACATGGCAATCATTCTGGTCGAACAGTATTTCGATTTTGCCTATGGGCTGGCGGACAGCTTCTATGTGCTGAAGCGCGGTGCCGTGGCTTTGCAGGGCAGTAAAGCGGAATTGTCGCAGGATACGCTGCGGGCAACCGTATCGGTCTGATCCCACACGCCACGCAAAAGGGCCGCCCGATCGGGGCGGCCCTGTCGCAAGACGGCAGATGCCGTATCAGTTGGTGGCTTCACCTTCGGCCGGGGCGGCTTCGCCTTCAGCAGCGGCCGGAGCGGCCGAGAAGCTGGCAAGGAACGCCGCGACGTTCGCCGCTTCGGTCTCATTGGTCAGCTTGAACACCATCTTCGACTTGGCCTTGGTGTCGCCCAGCTTGTCTTTCAGGAACTTGGCCGGATCGGCGACATAGGTCACCAGATCGGCTTCGGTCCAGACAAAGCCCGACGCGCCAAGCGCCACGATCGATTCACCGTATTTGAACTCCGGATAGGTGCCCGCAGCACGGCCAACGACGCCATACAGGTTCGGGCCGGTTTTTGCGTTCTTGCCGGCCAGGGTTTCCCCTGCTTCATTCGCTACAACGTGGCAGGTCTGGCACTTGTTGAATACCTTGGCACCTGCTTCGGCATCGCCTGCCGCAAATGCGGGCGCAGCGAGCACGGATGACAGGATCGCAAGGGCAGAAAGTTTCGTCTTCATCGAGGGGGTCCTCCCGGTTTCTTGGCGCATCCTAATGTGGTCTGAACGGTTTGTCTGGCAAGTCTTCGTGAAAAGGTTGTGAAGATTCTTGCCTATGCCACCGCATGGGCAACAGCACAGCGTTGCCAAAGCGACGCCAGAGCCGTGACCAGATGATCTATATCCGCATCCGAATGCAAGGGGCCGGGAGTGATGCGCAGCCGTTCGGTTCCTTTGGGAACAGTGGGATAGTTGATCGGTTGCACATAGATGCCCCAGTCATCCATCAGGATGTTGGAAATCATCCGGCATTTGACCGGATCGCCGATCATCACCGGAATGATGTGGCTGTCATTTTCCAGATGCGGGATCCCGGCGCGATCAAGCCGGGTGCGCAGTTTGGCGACATTGGCCTTTTGCGCGCGGCGCTCTTCGTCGGATTGCTTCAGATGCCGGATCGATGCCGCCGCCGCCGCCGCAACTGCCGGGGGCAGGGCGGTGGTGAAGATGAAGCCCGATGCAAAACTGCGGATGAAGTCGCACAGCGCGTCAGAGCCGGTGATATAGCCGCCGACACAGCCATAGGCCTTGCCCAGCGTGCCTTCGATCAGGCTGATACGATGGGCCAAACCCAGTTCTTCGGTCACGCCCCCACCATGCGGGCCGTACATGCCCACGGCATGGACCTCGTCAATATAGGACAGCGCGCCATGCGCCTCGCAGACCTCGACGATCTCGCGGATCGGAGCGATGTCGCCATCCATGGAATAGACGCTTTCAAAAGCCACGATCTTGGGCCGGTCGCCCACAGCATGAAGCTTGCGGTCCAGATCGCGCCAGTCGTTGTGCCGCCACAACACCTTGTCGGCGCGGGAATGGCGAATGCCTTCGATCATGCTGGCGTGGTTCTTCTCATCCGACAGGATCACAGCATTCGGAATGCGCGCGCCTAGCGTGGACAGCGCAGCCCAGTTCGATACATAGCCGGATGTGAAGAGCAGCGCCGCCTCCTTGCCATGCAGATCGGCCAGTTCCCGTTCCAGCAGCAGGTGGTGGTGATTGGTGCCCGAGATGTTGCGCGTGCCACCTGCGCCCGTGCCGCAGGTTTCCACCGCTTCGACCATCGCCTTCACGACAGTCTGGTTCTGACCCATGCCCAGATAGTCATTCGAACACCACACGGTAACCTCGCGTACGGTACCATCTTTGTGGTTGGCGGCACGCGGGAAAGACCCGCAGCGACGTTCAAGATCGGCAAAGACACGGTAATTGCCTTCGGTCTTGAGCGAGTCGAGCTGGCCTTTGAAAATTGCGTCGAAATCCATTTCGTCACTTCCTCACTGTCAGTGGCTTTTCGGGTCTTGGTGCGCCCGATGCATTTGCTGGTGTCAGGTCGGCGCGGTTGGATGGCATCATCCAGCGCCAGAGCTTCTGGTCGGGTAGGGGAAGAACCATGAACCAATGCTCCAGAAGCGCGAGCAGGGTCAGGGCGGAAAGCAGGGTGAAGCCGATCAACTGACCATCCGTAGAAGCGCTCCAGAGACGCTCCAGAAAGCAGGCCACGGCAAAGGACAGCGCGGTGATCGACACGGGAAAGACGGCATTCATCGGCGCGATGCGGAAATGGCTGGGCAGATGCGCCAAGGGGCGGGGAAGAAACTCGGTATGAATGCGCGGCACGCCGAAGAACAGGTTCAGCTTGGCCGAAATGCGGGCAAAGAACAGGATGGCAAAGGTCCACAGACCAAATCGGTTTTCCTCACCCTCACTGATCAGCGCCAGCACGCCTAGGGTGCCCATGAGCACAAGCTCATGCCACGCAATCGTGCCGCAGGCGCGCAGAAAGCGTTCCCATGTGGGCGCGAAGGGCGGGCAGGGGCGGGTGTTCGGTCCGGCGATGATGCCCGACAGGAAGGCCAGTTCGATCCATCCCCAGATCGCCAGCGCCGCGACAAAGCCCGTGAAGGCCCCTGCCGCGCTGCCGTCGCCAAGCGAGTGATGCAGCGCGCCAAAGCCAAAGACCAGCAAGGGCAGACCAAGCATGACTGACCACAGATGCGCATCGCGCCCCTCCAGATCGGCCCGCTTGACGCGCCAGATGATGATACCGGTCGAAAACCACCACAGAAACAGGGCCGTGACCGCAGCCACCCATGGATTAGTCATGCGCGGCACCCCCGGTTAAAGGGGTGCCGCACCGGGCAGTGGGACGCGCCCATCCCACCGCCGCAACCACCGCTTGCGCGGCGATATGTCGATCCTTGATCAATAGATCGGCTCCATCCGGACCTGTGCCGGAGGAGTCAGGTTCTTGACCGGGATCAGATAAAGTCCGGCAAAGGCCGTCATGGCCCGCGCCGTTGCCGCCTTGTGCGCAACCCAGCCCGACAGGCCGCCCTTGCGCTTGGCCTTGTCCATGTCGCGCATCGCGCTGTCCATCTTGCGCAGGCCGGGCAGCCAGCGCGGATGGTCGATGTCCAGCTCTACCGGGAACACCTGCCGCGCGATGGCCGAGGTCTTGCGATAGACCTCTTGGTCGTACCAATCGATGTCGATCCCCAGCGCGTTGTGGAATTCCACCCGCGCATGATCGCGCACCCACATGGTCGAGTAGACCGCCGTCAGGAAGAAGCGGATCCACAACTTGTTGGTAAAGCTGCTGGTCAACTTGGGATCGGTGCGCATCAGCAGGGCGAAAGCTTCGCCATGGCTGAACTCGTCGTTGCACCATTCCCGGAACCATTTGAAAATCGGATGAATCCGATGCTCGGGATGCGCCTCCAGATGGCGATAGATCGTGATATACCGTGCGTAGCCGATCTTTTCCGACAGATAGGTGGCGTAGTAGATGAACTTCGGGCGGAAGTAGGTGTATTTCTTCGCCTTGGTCAGAAAGCCCAGGTTCACCGCAACACCCGCTTCGCGCAGGGCATCGTTGATGAACCCGGCATGGCGGGCCTCGTCGCGCGCCATGTAGTTGAACAGCTCGCAGATATCGGGATTGTTCCCGCGCCGCTTCATTTCCTTGTAAAGCACACAACCCGAAAACTCGGCCGTGCAGGACGATACCAGAAAGTCGATCAACTCGGCCCGCAGGGCAGGGTCCATCGCCTTCCAATCAATCGCATCCCATTCCGCGTTCTTCTTGAAGTGCCCGCGGTTCGGGTCGCTTTTCATCTGACCGATCAGTTTGTCCCATTCCGCGCGCACCGGGGTGACGTCGATGCGGTCCATCTCGTCAAAATCGGTGGTGTAGAAACGCGGGTTCAGCAGGGTTGTCTCGGTCGCCATTGCTGTGGTGTCGAAGGCGTCCGACATTTCGGCATGCAATTCGCCATGGGTCGTGTCGTGCTGTGGTTGTGCATGTGCGTTCATAGCGTCACCTCATCCGAGAAGGAGAATTCGCACAGCTCCATGAACTCCAGGTCGCCGGTCAGGCGGGTCCATTGGCGTTCAAGCCAGGTTGCGCGGGTGATCGTGGCGGTGCGGTCCTCGATGACGACCTCGCCATAGGCTGCCATTACGGGCGTGCCATGGACAAGAACCTCATCACCGGGATGGACCACGGCGCCGTTGTTGAAACGTACATGTGCATGCAGGCTTTCGAAGCGATGACTCACCTCGACGGTGCAGGGCACCTGTTCCTTTGCTTTCGAGAAAATTCCCATTTCTTGGTTCCCTTATTGCTCTAGCAGCCGTTCAAATGCGGCTTTGTTTTCTCCGCCAAAGGCATAAAGCTCGGCGCTCCATCCTGTGGCGGGGTCTTCTGCGACAAGGCGACCATTTGCATAGCGAACGATGTTCATGGGCGGATTGCCTTCGATCCGGTGCACCAGCCGCTCGCGCGCCATGGCGTTTTGGATCACGGTGATGAAGCCACCATGCGGCAGGTCCGCCAGTATGGTGCCATCGACATTACGCACGACCACGGATTGGGCGTCCAACCCTTCCAGGATGATCGCACGCGATGCGACAACTTCGGAAGGTTTGGGTTGGCCGACAGTCGGTCGCTCGGACACAACGGCGGCTGCCGTGATGACCAAGGTGGTAACGGCAAGTGCGAACATGCCGCGCAGCAGCGCAGTCGGGATCATCTCGGCCTTCTGGTTGCGCAGGGCGGGTTGACGGGATGTGTTCATCTCTGCTTTCCCCCTCATTCCGCAGCCACGGCATCCGCGCCGACAGACGCGGCTTCTCTGCGCGAGATCACCGGCATCGCCAGCCGGCTTTCGGCAGCTTCGGCCAGAATACCCGCCACCCGGGCCGCATCAGGCACGCAGCGCAGGGCAGGCTGGGTCTTCTTCACAAAACCGGGCCGCAGATGCGGCCACAGGGCGACATAGGCCAGCCGGGTTTCGCCCAGGGTTTCCATCGCGATGGTGCCTGTGCCGCTGGCGCCAATCTCGGCCCGCGCTGTTGCAACCTGCGTCAGCGGGATGTTGTAGGTGACAGACAGCGCCGCTCCGATCTTCATCAGCACCCGCGACGAGGTGATGGTATAGACTGTTGCGCGCGCCTGCGCCCAAGCCAGCAGCCAGACGACGGCCACTGCCGCAAAGGCCAGCACCAGATAGGGTAAACCGCGGGCGAGCGAGAGGAGGACCCCCCCCTCAGCCAGACCAAGGCCCGCCTTCCACAGCACGATCAGCGCCATGTAACCAGCGATCCAGCGGATCTTGAAAGCTTCGCGGGCAAGCGCGCCGGTATCCGGACGGCCTTGCCAGAGAACTTCTTCCCCCTTGGGGAGCGGCGCGGGAATGCCCGGCGCCACGTCGAAAGCGAAATCATCATGGTCTGACATGTTCAGACCCTCCGTGTTGGGGTAAGACGGGGCGGCCCGGGCGCAGGCCGCCCCCCTTTTTGTTTTAGAAGCCGTGCTTGCGCTTGTCGGCGTCATACATCCAACCGCCTGCCACATAGCCCGAGATCTTGTCTTCCTCGAGCTTGGTGACGGTGGTCATGGATTTCGTCTGCGGAATGGCCGCGAAGCTATCAGAGGCGAGGGCGCGGACACGCACCCGGTCAGGCCAGATGCGGGCAAGTGTCATCGGCACCAGCCGCTTGCCTCCATCGTTCAACTCGATCTCAAGATAACGAACGAGTTGTTCCGGGGCATCGACCCACATGTCGGAAACACGACCAACCACTTCCAGATCGGCAGCTTGCACCGGCAGACCGCGCGGATCACGCCCGGCGCTGACGACAAAGCCCTTGGCCTGACCCATCGGCACGATCTTGGCATGGCCGTGGCCATCCAGTTCCGGTTCATCCCGCCGCGGCACCCAGGATGCGGGGCCAACGCCATCGACCAGCGCATTGCCGGTCGGGGCATGGGGGAAGCCTTCCGAGACGGCCGTGCGTGCCAGCGCCAGATCGCTGCGACGGTGCGCCGCTTCATTGGCAGCCGACGGCACCGTCACGTCACCCTTGCCGTGCGGCAAGTGGAACGTCTTCGGTTTGGGGACAGGGAAGGGGCCTTGGTTCGGGGCGGGCGAGCCGTCCTCCATCTCCAGCGGATAGCCTTCACGCATGTTTTCGGTTTGCAGATAGAAGATCAGCAGGGCGAAGAAGGCCCAGAACAGCCAGATGGAAAGGCTGGCCAGATCGAAGTTTCCAAAAAAGTTGACACCTACCATGTTATGGTCCTCCGGGTCAGGTGGGGAATTCGGCAATACGCAGGCGCCCATCGCCGGAAGTCTGCGGTTGGTTCTGGTCGGCAAGAGGCCGCAGTCGGACCATTGGTCCAAGCACGGCAAGGGTTGCAAAGAGCAGCCCGATTTCGAAGTGGTAGACAAAGGAATAGCCAAGGGACGGGTCAGACAGTCCGGCACCCAGACGGCCCGAGCTTGCAAGATGGCCCACGACATCGCGGATCGTTCCGCCCATGAAGATAGACACGCCATAGGCCGTGGCCTGCGCGGCACCCCAGGCACCCAGTGCGATCCCTGCACCAGCAAGGCCGCCTACAGGCATGGTCATCGCTACCGTCAGCGTTGCGATGGCAAAGATCCCGCCGCCAAAGCCGATCAGCCCAGCCCCAGCAAAGAACAGCGGGGTCGAGTCGAGCGGAGCCGCGAAGATCACGCAGGAAAAGGCCAGCACCCCGGCCAAGATGCCCCGTGCCGCCATGCGGATTGGGTCTACACCGCGCGCCAGCCAACGCGCCGCCAGCACAAAGCCGCACAGCGCCCCCGCCGCCGACATCGCCGTCAGCAAGGTGGTTTGGGATACAGTCAGCCCGAGGATTTCACCGCCATAGGGCTCCAGCAGCACATCCTGCATGTTGAAGCCGAGCGTTCCCAGCATCACCACAGCGAGCAACCGCCCCGCCGTGCCGCCCGCCATCAGATCCGCCCAGGCATCCCGGAAACGGGGGCGAGGCTCTTCGCGCTCGGCCTTCGTCATCGGGCGCACAGTTTCCTGCTTCCACAGCGCGATCAGGTTCAACACCAGCGTCGCAAGGGCGCATCCTTGCACCACCTGAACCAGCAACAGCGGATTGAAGTTCTGCAACAACCACCCGATCGCAAGGGCCGAGATTCCCATGCCCAAAAGGTTTGCCACATAGAGCAACGCCACAACGCGCGGCCGCGTCGCATCGCTCGCCCGATCCGACGCAAGCGCCAGCCCTGCCGTCTGCGTCATGTGCATCCCAAGGCCGGTCATCAGGAAGGCGACGGCGGCCAGCACTTCACCCGCAAACGGAACCTCAAACGTCACATCACCTGACAGCACCAAAAGTGCGGTTGGCATCACGGCCAACCCGCCCATCTGCCACAGCGATCCGAACCACAGATAGGGAACCCGCTTCCAGCCAAGCGCCGAACGATAGGTATCCGACCGATGCCCCAGAAAGGCGCGGAACGGTGCAACAAGCACAGGAATGGCAATCATCGCCGCCACGATCATCGCTGGAACCGACAGTTCCACAATCATCACCCGGTTCAGCGTGCCCAAGAGAAGCACCTGCGCCATGCCGACCGACACCTGAAACAAAGACAGCCGCAAGAGCTGCGCCATCGGCAGCCCATCGGAAGACACGTCCGCGAAGGGAAGCCACGAGGCCGAAAACTTTTGCAGGTCTTTCTTCCGGATGATCACGGCCGATACTCCAGACATTCCGAGATGTAAAAGCCACGGCTCACACGCTCGACCCGGCTCACCTTGCCCCCGGCCTGACGGGTAAGATGCCGCCAATCCTGCGGGATCATTGTGGGGGACCGGTCCGCACGCGGGAAAGCCTTGCCCAGCGTAAAGAAGGTCATCAGGAATGGCGTCCGCGGGGCCACGGTGAACACCACCCGGTCTGCTGTCCGCGCGCCGACCTTGGCCAAGGCTTCGGCAATATCGGCAGTGCGGTAATAGATCAGACTGTCCATCGCCATGACGAAATCGAACCGCCCATGGCTGGCGCAGGTCATATCGCCTGCTGCAAAGGTGACGCGGGGTTTCAGATCCTCGGTCAGCCGCGCCTCAGCGATAGTGATCAGTTGCGGTGAAATATCCACCGCCACCACATCTGCCCCGCGTGCCGCAAGTTCCGCCGTCATAAGCCCCGTGCCGCAGCCTGCATCCAGAACCCGGCAGCCGCGCAGGTCGCCCGGCAGGCGCGACAGCATGATCGCACGCATGCGATCACGCCCTTCGCGCACCGTCTGACGGATGCGGCTGACAGGTGCGTCCGAAGTCAGTCGCTCCCACACGGTGGTGGCGCTGCGGTCGAAATAGTCCTCGACCCGGTCCCGGGTGACGGCATAGTCGCTCATGATCAATCAAAGCCCAGCAGTTCAAAGATTTCGCGGTCTGGCAGCGGGGCGGGGGACGATCCTTCGCCCTGCACCGACCGCCACAGCACATCGGCCAGCCGCATATATTCGGCGCGCGCCATCACGATGTCTTCGGAGTCGTCCATCTCGAACAGCGTCTTCTTTTTCAGGCGCGACCGGCGGATGGCGTCGATATCGGGCATGTGGGCGATGCGGTTGAACCCCACGCGTTCGCAGTAGCGGTCCACCTCGTTTGTCTCGCGCGACCGGTTGGCGACGCAGCCCGCAAGGCGCACCTTGTAATTTCCTGCCTTGGCCTGCACAGCGGCGATGATGCGATTCATCGCATAGATGCTGTCGAAATCGTTGGCCGTGACGATCACGGCGCGGTCGGCGTGCTGCAAGGGGGCCGCAAAGCCGCCACAGACCACATCGCCCAGCACGTCAAAGATCACCACATCGGTATCTTCCAGCAGATGGTGCTGCTTCAGCAGCTTCACTGTCTGACCCACCACATAGCCGCCACAACCGGTGCCGGCAGGCGGGCCGCCCGCTTCGACGCATTTCACGCCGTTGAAGCCGGTGGCGACGTAATCTTCGGGGCGCAGTTCCTCGGCGTGGAAATCCACGTCCTTCAGGATGTCGATCACCGTGGCCTGCAACCGGCCCGTCAGAGTGAAGGTGCTGTCATGCTTGGGATCGCAACCGATCTGCAGCACGCGCTTGCCCATCATCGAAAAGGCAGCCGACAGGTTGGAACTGGTCGTCGACTTGCCGATCCCGCCCTTGCCATAAACAGAAAAGACCTTGGCCCCTTCGATCTTCAACGACGCGTCCTGATGCACCTGCACCGACCCGTCGCCGTCTTGCCCCCTCAGCAGGGGAATTTCATCTCTCGGGCTCATATGGCCTCCTTGTCGAAAGGGGGGCGCCCCTTCCTGTTCTGTTCAAATCCGTGGGCATGCGCATGGGTCATTCCGCTGCGATCCCTTCCAGACGATCCTCAAGCTCGTCCGCAGCGCGTTGCAGCGCGGCAAGCGTTTCTGCATCGGGTTGCCAGTAGTTCCGGTCCGACGCTTCCAGCAGGCGCTGCGCCATGCGGTTGGAGGCTTCGGGGTTCAGGCTCGCCAGACGGCGGCGCATCACCTCATCCAGCACGAAGGTTTCCGACAGGCGCTGATAGACCCAGGGGTCCACCTGCGACGTGGTGGCCGACCAACCCAGCGTGTTGGTCACCTGCGCTTCGATCTGGCGCACGCCTTCGGCACCGTGGCGCAGCAGGCCTTCGAAATACTTGGGGTTCAGGCTGCGCGACCGGGTTTCCAGCGCGATCTGGTCCTTCAGCGTGCGGACCGTGCCGCCGCCGCGCGTCTGATCACCGATATAGACCGGGGTTTCCTGCCCTCCGCGCGCGCGCTTCACGGCGCGGGCGATGCCGCCCAGCGTGTCGAAATACTGATCAACTGTGGTCACGCCAAGTTCGACGCTTTCCAGGTTCTGATAGGCCAGATCGACATCCTTCAGCGCCTTCTGCAGCAGGGCGGCGTTCTGCACCGGCTTGCCGTTGCGGCTATAGGCAAAGGATTTGCGGTTCTCATAGGCATCGGCCAGTTCGTCCTCATCACCAAAGGCACTGCTGCCCACGAGGATGTTGACGTTCGATCCATAGGCCCCTTCGGCATTGGAAAACACGCGCAAAGCTGCGGTTTCCATGTCGACGCCCATCTCTTCGGCATAGGCCAGCGCATGGGCGCGGATGAAGTTCTGCGACAGCGGCTCATCCTCGGCCGTGGCGCATTTCCACGCAGCCTCGGCCAGCATCCGGGTCTGCAAGGGCAGCAGGTCGCGGAAGATGCCCGACAGCGTCATCACCACGTCGATGCGCGGGCGGCCCAGTTCTGCCAGCGGGATCAGGTCAGCACCGCAAAGCCTGCCATAATGGTCAAAGCGCGGGCGGGTTCCCATCAACGCCAGCGCCTGCGCCAGTGGGCCGCCATCGGATTTGATGTTGTCCGATCCCCAAAGCACCAGCGCCACTGTGCGCGGCAGGGTGGGGTGGGTATCCAGTAGACGCTGCGCCTGTGCCGCACCATCGCGCAGAGCATAGGCGGTGGGCATGCGGAACGGATCAAAGGCATGGATGTTGCGCCCGGTGGGCAATACCGCCGTACTGCGCAGCAGATCACCACCCGGAACCGGGCTGATGAAATGCCCGCCAAGCGCGCGCAGCAGGGCCGGAATCTCGGTCATCTCCTGCAGTTTTGCATCCAGCGCCTCGGCCTCAGCCCCGGTCGCCCCGATCAGATTGATGTAATCGCGCCGCTCATTGGCACCCATCGGGCGGCCCAGAACGTGCAGACCATCGGGGATCAGCGCCCCTTCGGTTTCCAGAAGCTTGACCCAAAGCTGGGCAGGGTCGCTGGCATCTAGATCAACCAGCGCCGCCTGTTCGCGGATCAACAGGATCAGATCATCCTGTTCCGGGCTGTCCGGATCGGCCTGCCGCCAGCGGGTCAGCGTGTCCTTCAGGTCCAGAAGGCCCTTGTAGAGACCCGACTGCGCCAAGGGCGGGGTTAAATGGGTGATCGTCACCGCATTCGACCGGCGCTTGGCCAGCGTCGCCTCGGACGGGTTGTTCGATGCATAGAGGTAGATGTTGGGCAGATTGCCGATCAACCGGTCCGGCCAGCAGGTTTCCGACACTCCCGCCTGCTTGCCCGGCATGAATTCCAGCGCGCCATGCATCCCGAAATGTAGCAGGGCATCCGCCCCGAAATCCTCGCGCAGCCAGCGGTAAAAAGTAGTGAAGGCATGGGTGGGAGCAAAGCCCTTCTCGAACAGCAACCGCATCGGGTCGCCCTCGTAGCCGAACACGGGCTGCAGGCCGATGAAAACATTCCCGAACTGGCGGCCCAGCACCATCACGCCGCGCCCATCCGTCTGGGCACGCCCCGGTGCAGGCCCCCAAGCCTTTTCCACATCCGACAGCCAGCGCGACCGCGCCACGATTTCTGCCGCAGGCACGATGCAATGCACATTCGCGGGCTGGCCATACATCCGGGCCGATCCGCCCATCACCGCCTCGCGCAGGTCATCCACTGTGGCGGGGGGCGTCAGGTCGTACCCTTCATCCGCCATGGCGTGCAGCGTGTTGAACAGGCTTTCGAACACGCCCAGATAAGCCGCCGTACCGGCCGCCCCGGCATTCGGCGGGAACCCATACAGGATCACCGCCACCTTGCGCTTGGCCACATCGGACCGGCGCAGATGCGCAAGGCGCGCGGTCTTGTCGACCAGCGCCGCAATCCGCTCAAAGCAAGGAGCCATCGCGCGTGTTGTGAGCGACTCTGCGCTCGACGGCTGGCAATTCTTCTTGCAGCCAGAGCAACCGTTCAGATCATGTCGCCCGGCAAAGACCGTGGGATTGGTCGCCCCGTCGATTTCCGGCAGGGCGATAAGCATGGTGGTTTCCACCGGGCCAAGCCCGCCACCCGACGCGCCCCATTGCCCCAGCGTCTGGAACTCCAGCGGATGGGCCGCGATGTAGGGCACGTCCAGCGCCTCAAGCGCGGCCACGGCGGCGGGGCTGTCATTATAGGCCGGGCCGCCCACAAGGCTGAACCCGGTCAGCGACACCATGGTGTCGATCTGGCCTTTGAAATAGGCGTCAATCGCAGGCCGCCCGTCCAACCCACCGGCAAAAGCGGCACGAACAGCGATGCCCTTGGCCTCGAAGGCCCGGATGACGGTGTCATAATGGGCCGTGTCCGACGCCAGCACATAGGACCGCAGCATGAGAAGGCCCACGGTCGCCGTCGCACCCTCGGGGCGGGGGAGGTCCGCCGGATTTGTGGTGATGCGCGCTTTCAGATCCGGGTGGTAAAGGCCCACATCCGGATAGTCGACCGGGGGTTTGGCCGAAACCGCATTCCAGTCGCGGTTGGCCGAGTAGCGAGAGACCAGATAACGGATCATCTGTTCGATATTGTCGTCGGATCCGCCCAGCCAGTATTGCATCGACAGGAACCACGCGCGCATGTCCTGCGCCTTGCCGGGCAGGAACCGCAGGATCTTGGGCAGGCGGCGCAGCATCTTCATCTGCTTTTCGCCTGAACCACCCGACGGCGGCCCCGATCCGCGCAGTTTTTTCAGCAATTGCATAGCGGCCGAGGCGGGCTTGGACATGTCCATGTCGCCCATCTTGGTCAGCTTCACCACGGACGGATCGGCGATCACGCCGACAAAGGCATCGGCGTTCTCGCGCGCAAAGCGCAGGTCGTCGATGATGGCGGTGATATGTTCCTCGATGAACAGCAGGTTCGCGACCACGAAATCCGCTGCCCGTACATCGGCCTTGGCCCGCGCCAGTGCTGCGGGGTTTTCGGCCCACTCGGCAGCGGCATGGACGGAAACCTGAATTCCCGGGAAATCCTTCACTAGGGCAGGGGCGACACGTGCAGCAGGGCCGGCCGCGTGGGCGTCAAGCGTGACGATCACGAAACGGTAGACCCCATCACCCTTGACGGGCGCAGTCATCTCTTCCGGCGATGTATAGCGTTCATCGCGCATAATGGGCTTTTGCCTCATAGAGAGTGTCAACGGTGATCTGAACCACGCCACGGTCGGCGGCGTATTTCTCGGTGTTACGCTTGGCCTTGCCGCGCACGAAGAAGGGGATCTTCTTCAACTCGCGCTCGGCATCCGGCATCCAGACAATTTCGCCCGACGGGGTGACAACCGGGATGGCATGACCATCGGCATCCCCGGCCGTGAAGGCCTCAGATGGCTCTGCAACCTCGTCCTCGGTCCGCGCCATGGCCTTGGCACCGTGATGGCTGGGCCCGGCCTCGTCGTGAAATTCGAAATCCTCGCGGAACATTGTCAGCAAATGCTCCTCCAACCCCATAACCAGCGGATGGATCCAGGTGTCGAAGATCACATTCGCGCCCTCGAACCCCACCTGCGGGCTGTAGCGGGCCGGGAAATCCTGCACGTGCACGGGGCTTGAGATGACGGCGCAGGGAATGCCCAGCCGCTTGCCGATGTGGCGTTCCATCTGCGTGCCAAGGATCAGTTCAGGCTGCAGGCGGGCAATCTCGGCCTCCACCTCCAGATAGTCATCCGTGATCAGCGCCTCGACACCGTAAGCCTTGGCCGCAGCGCGCATCGGGCGGGCATATTCGCGGTTGAAACAGCCCATCCCCACTACGTCGAACCCGATCTCTGTGGCGGCAATCCGGGCAGCGGCCATCACATGGGTGGCATCGCCGAATACAAACACCCGCTTGCCGGTCAGATAGGTGGAATCGACGGAGGCAGACCACCAAGGCGCCCGCAGCGCGCTTTCATCCACCTTGGCAGAAAGGCCCGTCAAGGCGCTGACTTCATGCAGGAAATCGCGCGTGGCACCAACGCCGATCGGCACCACCTTGGTATAGGGCTGGCCACAGGCACGCTCCAGATGCCGCGCCGCCGTCTCGCCCGTTTCTGGGTAAAGCAGCACGTTGAAATGCGCCTGTCCCATGCGGGCGATGTCTTCGGGGCAGGAACCCATCGGTGCGGCGACATTCACCGAAACGCCCATCAGCGCCAGAAGCCGCGTCACCTCGGTCACGTCATCGCGGTGGCGGAATCCCAGAGCAGTAGCACCAAGAATATTGCAGGTTATCGCCTCGGTTCTGGGCATAGGTTTCGCCAATGCCTTGACGATCTGAAAGAACGTCTCGTCCGCGCCAAAGTTTTCCTTGCGCTGATAGGATGGCAATTCCAGCGGGATCACCGGGATTGGCAGGTCCAGCGCCTCGGCCAGACCACCCGGATCATCCTGGATCAGTTCGGCGGTGCAGGAGGCACCCACGATCATCGCCTGCGGCTTGAACCGGGCATAGGCATCGCGCGCCGCGTCCTTGAACAGATTTGCCGTATCGCCGCCCAGATCGCGCGCCTGAAAGGTTGTATAGGTGACCGGCGGGCGATGGTTGCGTCGTTCGATCATCGTGAACAGCAGATCGGCATAGGTATCGCCCTGCGGCGCGTGCAGCACGTAATGCAACCCGGTCATGCAGGTGGCCACACGCATCGCCCCCACATGGGGCGGGCCTTCATAGGTCCAAAGCGTCAGCTTCATTCGGCGGCCTCCTTGCGAAGAACCGCCTTGCGGCGCAGCGGGCGCGAGAACAGCCCCGCAAGATCACCCGCCTGTTCATAGAAATGCACCGGCGTGAACACCAGTTCGATCGCCCATTTTGTGGTAAAGCCCTGCGCTTCCAGCGGGTTGGCAAGGCCAAGCCCGCAGACTGTCAGGTCCGGCGCGGCGGCACGCTGACGATCCAGCTGCTTTTCCACGTCCTGGCCTTCGCTGATGATCGGGCCTGCAGGCAGCAGGTCCAGATCCGGGCCGACGATGGTTTCATGCAGATAGGGCGTGCCCACCTCAACTGCCGTCATCCCGCATTCGCGGGTCAGGAACCGGGCGAGGGGAATTTCTAACTGGCTGTCGGGGAAGAAGAATACCCGCTTGCCGCGCAGTTCGGCCGATTGCGTGGCAATGGCCTTTAGCGCGCGCGCACGCGGCGCGGCGGTCACGGCCTCGAACAGTTCGCGCGGAACGCCGAATTCATCGGCGATGGCGCGCAGCCAGGCGGTGGTGCCTTCCTCGCCAAAGGGGAAGGGGGCCGCGATATGGCGCGCCCCGCGCCGCAGCAGCGCCGCATGGGTGTCGCCTAGGAAGGGCTGGACAAGGGCAAAGACGGTGTCCGCTCCCACACCCGGCAATTCACCCGCACGGTGAGCAGGCAGCATCCGCACCGGCCCGATGCCCATGGCCGACAGCAACGCAAGGCACTGATCCTCCACCACATCCGGCATGGCGCCGACGATCAGCAACTCGCGCGCCGTCGCAGGGGCAAGTGTGGGAACCATCGCGGCAAGGCAGGCATCTTCGCCCTGGGTGAAGGTCGTCTCGATCCCCGATCCGGAATAGTTGTAGACCCGCACATGCGGGGCGTGCTGCACGTTCAACCGCTCCGCCGCGCGGGCGAGATCCAGCTTGATCACCTCAGATGGGCATGAGCCCACAAGGAACAACTGCCGTATGTCCGGCCGGCGGGCCAGCAGCCGCGCCACTTCACGGTCCAGCTCAGCATTAGCATCCGCCAGACCCGCCAGATCCTTCTCTTCGAGAATCGCTGTCCCAAAGCGCGGTTCGGCAAAGATCATCACGCCAGCCGCCGCCTGCAACAGATGCGCGCAGGTCCGGCTGCCCACGACCAGGAAGAACGCGTCCTGCATCTTGCGGTGCAACCAGATGATGCCGGTCAGGCCGCAGAACACCTCGCGCTGGCCGCGCTCTTTCAGAACCGGGGTGCTGCGGCAGCCACTGGTGGGCAGGTCGAGGCTCATGCAATCACCTCGGCCATGGTGCGGTTTTCTTCCATCGCTTCGGCCTCGGCATCAAGTCGGGCCATGCGCAGCTTCCACAGGAACTGACCAGCGTTGACGACATAGGTCGCATAGGCCGCCAGCGCGAGAAGCATGAGTTCGTTGGGTGTCAGAAAACCGGTGTAAAGCGCCCAAATATAAAGAGAATGCAGCGCGATGACGGCAAAGCTGAACACGTCCTCCCAGAAGAAGGCAGGCGCAAACAGGTATTGACCGAAGACGACCTTTTCCCAGATCGCGCCGGTCACCATGATCACATAGAGAAAGCCGGTTTTCACGATGATCGACATCGTCGCTGCCGCATAGCCTTCGCCGGTCCAGAGGAACCGCAGCACAAGGACGACCGACACCGCGAAGGCAACGAACTGCGCGGGTGCCAAAAGGCCCTGAACAAGGGTCCACTTCGTGCCGTCGCGGCGGGCGCGTTCCTCTTCGGTGTAAAGCCGCCTGCGCGGATTTGGGCTCTGTCTTACGTGCATCGGCAGACGCCTCTCCTTTCGGCTCATGCTTTCAAGGTTAGCGTTGGGGGCAGAAGTGTCAATCAAAACTTACACATTGCGCGAATGTGTCAAGCTTGCGCACCTGACAGCGCCTTCCGGTCAGAAAAGCTTAAATTACTGGCTTTTGCGGCCAAAAACCGACTGAAATCAGGAAGGAATTTTTTCTTTCCGGCGAATGTGTCAATTTGCTTTGACAATCCAGAGGCAAAGGCGGACAGTGCCTTTGCACCGTTTGCAGAGACCGCGCGAGCTTTTTGTCAAGCGGGCTGTCAGGCGGGCCTGACAGATTCCAGGAGCCAGGTATGCAGCAGAGTGTGCAACTTAGGGGCGCGCATCGGGCCGAAGGTCCAGTGTGTGGTGTGTCGCTATTCGCAGCCGAAGTCGTCGCCAAGCTGGTGGCGCGGGATGGGGCGGATGAGGCCGGACTTAGGGAGCCTTTGTTGCAGCGCTTTTATGACGCCGTAACCGCGTCCGACACGGATGCCTTCGATGAGATCAAACCCGATTTCAAGCGCGCGCGCATTTCTGCCTCAGCGATGGCTGATCACTACATCCCCGAAGTCGCGCGCCGCCTCGGCCAAGCTTGGGAGGATGATACACTCGGCTTTGCTGGGGTAACCGTCGGTGTCGCGCGGCTGCAGGCCATTCTGCGGGAGCTTGGAAAAACATGGTCGGCCGATGCGCTTGGCGCGTCGAGCGGGCCAACAGTTTTGGTGCTTTTGCCCGAGGGTGAACAGCATACGCTCGGAACCATGGTGATCGCCGGGCGTTTAAGACGGATGGGCATATCTGTCGCCTTGCGGATTGCGCCCGATCTTCCTGAATTGTCGAAATATGTCTCTGATCACGTATTTGATGGGGCAATGATATCCGTAACGTGCATGAGCAGGCTTGAATCTTGCCGTAAGCTCATAAAAACGCTTAAAGATGCTACCAAGGGCAAATTGATGGTGGCAGTCGGTGGTGCCATCCTTGACGATGCCGAAAATGTAGTGCGGTTGACAGGTGCTGATGTGGTGACCAACGACATTTCCCAAGCTCTCGATGCGATGGGAATTTTTGCCGGACGGTCGCCTGTATTGGAGCTGAGTTGACCCATAACGAGGCCATTTCCCGAAAGGGGATGGCTCGGGATCGGAAAAAGAGTGACGACGGACGGTAGACATTTGCTCAATGGCGGGAAGTTGCCGCTGATCGCGCCCGATCTCCTGAGTGAGATCATCGCGACCGCGTCAGACCTTGCGCTGCTGATAGCGCCGTCCCGCCGGATCATCTCTGTGTTGGTAAATCCCCAACATCGCAGCTTTGGCCAACTCACCGATTGGGAGGGGAGCCAGCTTCGTGACGTGCTGACCGCAGAAAGCCTGCGCAAGCTGGAGGCACGCCTGAACGAAATGCACGGCGCGCGCCACGGCGGAACAGCGGTTGAATTGAACCACGTTGACGAAGCGAACTGGGAATTCCCGGTGCGCTATTCCCTACATAGGATTGGATCGGACGATTCTATTCTGATGCTCGGTCGCGACCTTCGCCCGATTGCCGAAGTGCAACAGCAATTGGTTCAGGCGCAACTCGCACTTGAACGGGATTACGAAACCCAGCGCGAGATGGACACTCGCTATCGGGTTCTGATGGAGGTGTCGCGCGATCCCGTGCTGATGGTGTCGATGTCTTCGGGTCGGATTACTGATATCAACCCGGCAGCGGCCCTGCTTCTGGGCGGCGTGCGTGCTGATCTTGTTGGCTCTGCCGTTGCGCAAGAATTCGAGGGGCGTCGTCGCGGCGAATTTCTGGAAAGCCTCGCCAATTTGGCCGTGGCCGAAAGCTCTGTTCCAATTGAACTGACAGCGCGGCGCTCGCAAAAGCGCATGTTCGTGACACCCACGGTCTTTCGCGCAGCGGGCGAGCGTATCCTGCTGTGCCAGTTGGATACGAATGAACGCGGTTCTCTCGGCTCGGATGAACTGGGCGACAATCTGGCCCGGCTCTATCATGAAGGCGTGGACGGGATCGTCTTTGCCGATGCCGATGGCAATATCCGCGCCGCCAACGAGGCCTTCCTCAATCTGACCGACACGGCCAACATCGCCGCCGTGCGTGGCCGCTCCTTGACCGATTTCCTCGCGCGCGGCGCGGTGGATTTGCGCGTCATGCTCGACAACGTCAAGCGCACGGGCCAACTCCGCCTTTATGCGACACGGCTGACGACCGATTTCATGGGCCAGATCGCAGTTGAGATCTCGGCCACGTGGCTGAATGACAGGCCTAATCCCGTTCTCGTGCTGGTTGTCCGTGATGCCAGCCGCGTTGAAACCCTGCGCCGCCCGGCCTTTGGTCAACCTGATGACGGCGTGCGCAATGTGATGGAACTGGTGGGGTCCAGCACGCTTAAGGACATTGTGTCGGAAACGACAGACGTGATCGAAAAGATGTGTATCGAAACGGCTTTGGAACTGACCCGCAACAACAGAGTTGCCGCCGCCGAAATGCTCAGCCTCAGCCGTCAGTCGCTGTATGTTAAGCTGCGCAAATACGGGCTGCTGAACAAGGACGGCGAGTAGGCCCGCTAAGCCCGACGTAGACAAGTCTTCTGTCGACAAAGATTGCATGGCTCGTCTGACTCAAATTCCTCCGACAGTATCCTGATACTCAAAATACCAGGCGTCGCGATTTGACATACGTCAAGGCCGCCACCCGCAAAAACTGTCAACCCTGATTTACACTAATCAGGGGGCCATTATGCGGATCGTCTTTATCCACCCGAACTATCATTCCGGCGGTGCCGAAATTGCGGGTAACTGGCCGCCGGCATGGGTGGCTTATCTGACCGGCCATTTGCGCCGCGCGGGATTTGACGACATCCACTTCATCGACGCGATGACCCATCACATCGGGCCGGAAGAGCTGCGCAAACGCCTTATTGACCTCAAACCTGACGTCATAGGGACAACGGCAATCACCCCCGCCATTTACGAGGCCGAAGAAGTCCTGCGTATCGCACAGGAAGTCACCCCTAATGCCCTTCGCGTGCTGGGCGGCATCCATGGGACCTTCATGTTCCGTCAGGTCTTGGATGAGGCGCCGTGGATCGACGTCATCGTCCGCGGCGAGGGCGAAGAGATCATGACCGCCCTGATGGAATCGCTGCGCGATGGCAAATGGCCGTCGGAACGGCGCAAGATCAAGGGCATCGCCTTCCTTGACGGCGATGAGATCGTGACCACCCCTGCAGCCAGCACGGTGAAGGATCTCGATGCCATCGATCCCGATTGGTCGATCCTGGAATGGGACAAATACATCTATGTTCCGCTCGGCGTGAAGGTCGCGATCCCCAACATGGCGCGGGGCTGCCCTTTCACCTGTTCCTTCTGCAGCCAGTGGAAATTCTGGCGCGATTACCGCGTACGCGACCCGAAAAAGGTGGCCGATGAGATCGAGCGTCTGGTGAACGATCACGGCGTCGGCTTCTTCATTCTTGCGGATGAGGAACCTACCATCAACAAGAAGAAATTCGTCGAATTCTGTCAGGAACTGATCGATCGCGGCCTGAACAAGCGGATCAAATGGGGCATCAACACCCGCGTCACCGATATCTACCGCGACCGCGACCTGCTGAAATTCTACCGCGAAGCCGGGCTTGTCCATGTCAGCCTTGGCACAGAGGCGGCGGCCCAGTTGAAGCTGGACATGTTCAACAAGGAAACCACCGTCGCCGAAAACAAGGAAGCAATCCGTCTTCTGCGTGAGGCCGATATCTTTGTCGAAGCACAGTTTATAGTCGGCCTAGACAATGAAACCAAGGAAACGCTGGAGGAGACCTTCCAGATGGCGTGGGATTGGCAGCCCGATCTGGCCAACTGGGCGATGTATACGCCCTGGCCCTTTACGCCGCTGTTCCAGGAGATCCGGGATCAGGTCGAAGTCTTTGATTACTCGAAATACAATTTCGTCACCCCCATCATGAAACCTGCCGCATTGACACGGGGTGAATTGCTGGATGGCGTGATGAAGAACTACCGCCGCTTCTACATGCGCAAGGCGCTGTTCCACTACCCTTGGCGCGGTACGGGTTTCCGGCGGCGCTATCTGCTGGGGTGTTTGAAGGCCTTCCTCAAGGCCGGGGTAGGGCGCACCTTCTATGATCTGGGCAAGGCCGGCTATTGGGGGCCGCAGACCAAGGGGAAGGTCGATTTTCACTTTGATGAGACTCGCAAGATCGGCGATGCCCAGATGGCCGATTGGGAGGCAAGTGCCGACCGCGCCGCCAAGGCCGCCGAACGCCGTGCGGCGGTCAAGGTGCAGATGGCCGACCGCGCACAAGAGCGGAACGCCTTCCGGATGCCCGCCGAGGTGGCCGCCTGCGGCGGTGGCAAACAGCAGATGGAGCAAGAGGTGTAGCCCATGGATGGGGCCTCCTTTCCCAGCTTGTCAGAGGCGCGCATCGGCCCAAACGCGATCACCCAACTGGTCGCCATTCTGGATCAAACCGAAGGGCGCAACCTGCGCGATGCGGTGATGTCGCTGGCTGCGGTCACTGTGCCGGACCCGGCTGAGGGCATGATCCCCGAAGCCGAGGCCGCCGCCGTTCACCTTGCCCTGCGCCGGATTGCACCGGACCGGGCCGAGGCGCTTTTGCGCCTCGCTGGTCTGGCGACAGGCCGCTACATCCTGCGTTACCGTATCCCCCCTGTGGCACAAACGCTCATCCGCGCACTTCCCGCCGCCCTTGGTGCGCGAGTCCTAACTGCAGCGATTTCCCGCCATGCCTGGACCTTTGCCGGATCGGGTCACTTTCGGGTGACAGGCTGGAAGCCCCTCACATTTGAGGTGGCCAGCAATCCGCTGGTCGCGCATGAACGCGCGGCGCATCCGATCTGCCACTGGCACGCCGCCGTGTTCGAACAACTGTTTTCAGAGTTGGTCTGGCCGGATTGCAACGTGCGAGAAGTCGCCTGCTGCGCCATGGGCCATCCCGCCTGCCGATTCCAGATTCTACCGCTGGGTTAGACGCGATCTGTCCCTTAGCAGCGCCAAACATGCTGCAGATCATGAAATTCAGCACCGTGTGTCAGAAAAAGTTGACACATTTGCGACTGAACTCTTGCCCGACTCCCCAATGTAAGGTGTAGTTGACGAATGAGTGTCAGCATTTCGATACAGTCTCGCCGCTATCCCGAGCCAGCCGCAATGTTGCGGCTGATCAAGCCCATTACGTGGTTCCCGCCGATTTGGGCCTATCTCTGCGGATCTGTGTCCGCCGGGGTGCCGCTCAGCGGAAACTGGGGGATGGTTCTGTTGGGCATGGCGCTGGCCGGGCCCATCGTCTGTGGTATGAGCCAGGCCGCCAATGACTGGTGCGACCGCCATGTCGATGCGGTGAACGAACCGGATCGCCCGATCCCGTCAGGGCGGATACCGGGGCGGTGGGGCCTTTACATCGCGCTGGCCATGACCGCGCTGAGCCTTTGGGTCGGCTCGCTTCTGGGCACATGGGGCTTCTGGGCCACCGTGGTTGGCGTTGTGGCTGCTTGGGCCTACAGCGCCAAACCTGTGCGCCTGAAAAGGTCGGGCTGGTGGGGGCCGGGGCTAGTAGGCCTTTCCTATGAAGGGCTGCCCTGGTTCACCGGGGCGGCCGTCCTGCTGCAGGCCGCGCCGCGGTTCGAGATTGTGATCATTGCTTTCCTCTATTCTATCGGGGCGCATGGCATCATGACCTTGAATGATTTCAAGGCGCTGGAAGGCGACCGTCAGCATGGCGTTCGGTCCCTCCCAGTTGTGCTCGGCCCCGAAGTCGCGGCCAAGATCGCCTGCACGGTCATGGGCATGGCGCAGGCGCTGGTGATCCCGCTTCTGGCCCTATGGGGCAAGCCGTGGCACGCGCTGGGCGTGTTCGCCGTCCTGCTGCTGCAGATCGCCGCGATGCGTGTCCTGTTCCGCGATCCCAAGGGCAAAGCGCCTTGGTATAACGGCACCGGCGTGGTGCTTTACGTCACCGGCATGATGATTTCAGCCTTTGCCCTGCGGGGGCTGGCATGACGCTGAACTGGGTCCAGATCTTTCGGCTGGGTCTGGTGCAGATGTGCCTCGGCGCGGTGGTGGTGCTAACGACCTCCACCCTGAATCGCCTGATGGTGGTGGAACTGGCCCTGCCAGCGGTGCTGCCGGGTCTGCTCGTGGCGCTGCATTACGGGATTCAGATCACCCGGCCCAATTGGGGCTTTCGGTCGGATACCAAAGGTAACCGCACGGTTTTTGTGATCGGCGGGATGGTTGCGCTGTCACTGGGCGCCTTCCTTGCCTCCGTCGCAGTGGTGCTGTTCCCATCCAGTTTCGCAGGCGGTCTTGCCCTTTCAGTTTTGGCCTATGCCCTGATCGGTGTGGGCGTGGGGGCATCCGGCACCTCGCTTCTGGCGCTGCTCGCATCGGCCACCGATCCCGCGCGACGCGCGGCAGCGGCGACCATCACATGGTTGATGATGATCCTTGGAATCGCGGTCACGGCGGGAACCGTTGGCACCTTGCTGGATCCCTATACTCCCAAGCTGCTCTTGCAGATCGTGGGCGTTGTGACGGGCGGAGCAGTTGTGCTGACAACCCTTGCGATATGGGGCATCGAAAAGCGTGTCACGTCCACCCGCGATCCCGAAACGATGCCGTTCCGGGCGGGCATGGCCGAGGTCTGGGCCGAACCCCGTGCGCGGGCCTTTACCCTTTTCATCTTCCTGTCGATGACCGCCTATTTCATGCAGGAACTTATTCTTGAGCCTTACGCTGGTCTTGTCTTTGACTTTACGCCGGGACAAAGCACGCAACTTTCCGGGGCGCAGAATGGTGGTGTGTTCGTCGGAATGCTGTTGGTTGGCATCGCCGCGACCGGGCTTCGGCTTGGCACGCTTCGCATCTGGGTGATGTCGGGCTGCCTCGGGTCGGCGGCGGCCCTGCTGGCTGTGGCGATACTGGGTCAAACAGGCGGGGCCTTGCTGCTTGCCGTCGTTGCGCTGGGCTTTTTCAACGGCATGTTCGCTGTAGCGGCCATCGGGTCGATGATGGCGCTAGCTGGGCAGGGGCGATCCGCCCGGGAAGGCACGCGCATGGGCCTTTGGGGTGCGGCACAGGCCTTAGCGGCTGGTTTTGGTGGGCTGGTCGGCGCAGCCGCCGCCGATGCGCTCCGGCTGGCCGTCGACACGGCCGATGCCTTCGGCGCGGTCTTTGTGCTTGAAGCCGTACTCTTTTGCCTGGCGGCGCTGATCGCCATGCGTGTCATCGAAGGGCGGGGCGGTGCCATCCGTGCCACCAGCCCGCAACTTGTACCGGGGGAATGACGCATGACCTATGATGTTTTCGTGGTGGGCGGCGGGCCTTCGGGCGCAACGGCTGCAGAAGATCTGGCGCGGGCAGGAAAGAATGTCGCCCTACTGGACCGTGACGGCAGGATCAAACCCTGCGGCGGCGCAATTCCGCCCCGCGCCATCAAGGATTTTGCTATTGCCGATAGTCAGATCGTGGCCAAGATCACCACGGCGCGGATGATTTCGCCCACAGGCCGGATGGTCGATATCCCGATCGAGAACGGCTATGTCGGCATGGTCGACCGCGAACATTTCGATGCCTATCTGCGCGAGCGGGCCGTGCAGGCCGGGGCCACGGCCTTGACCGGCACCTTCCTGCGGATCGAACGTGATGGGGCAGGCAGCCATGTCGTCTGGCGCGAGAAGGCCACGGGCGAGGAGAAACGCAGCGCGACAAAGCTGGTGATCGGCGCGGATGGCGCACGGTCGAACGTAGCACGGGCCGAGGTGCCGGGCGGCGACCGCATCCCCTATGTCATCGCCTATCACGAAATCATTGCCGCCCCCGAACCTTCGCCCGACTATGATCCGCTGCGTTGCGACGTGATCTATGACGGCAAGATCAGCCCCGATTTCTATGGCTGGATCTTCCCGCATGGGGCGCAGGCCAGTGTGGGCATGGGCACCGGGCTGGACGGGGTCGATCTGAAGAAGGCCACCGCCGATCTGCGCGCGGCGGCGGGCCTGACGGACTGTGAGACGATCCGAAAGGAAGGCGCGCCGATCCCGCTGCGCCCGATGGACCGCTGGGACAATGGCCGCGATGTGGTGCTGGCGGGCGATGCGGCGGGCGTGGTCGCCCCATCTTCGGGCGAGGGTATCTTCTACGCCATGGCCGGAGGTCGCGCAGCGGCCACTGCCGCACAGGCGGCGCTCGCCTCGGGCCGTGCGTCAGATTTGCGCATCGCGCGCAAGCTGTTCATGCGCGAACATGGCACAGTGTTCCGGGTCTTGCGGTCGATGCAGGATGCCTATTATCGCAGTGACGAACGCCGTGAACGCTTTGTCAGCCTGTGCCACGATGTCGATGTGCAAAAGCTGACCTTTGAGGCTTATATGAACAAGAAGTTGGTCACCAAACGCCCCATGGCCCATGTGAAAATCGGCATCAAGAACATGGCGCATCTCTTGCGTCTTGTCTCGCCCGTCTGGACCTGAGGCTGCGATGACCATCCAACTTGCCCCCGATGCCTTGCTCGAAGAGATGATCCCCGCTTGGGTCGACGGGCGGCTTTGCCCGGTTGGCAAGTTGGAGGTGCATCAGAAGGGCCTGCGCCACAAGGCCGTGTCGGTCTTTGTGATGGACGGCAGGAAGGTGTTGATCCAGCAACGCGCGCTGAGCAAGTATCATACCCCCGGTCTCTGGGCGAACACCTGCTGTACTCATCCGCGCTGGGATGAAGACCCCGCCGCCTGCGCCGTGCGCCGCCTGCGCGAAGAACTGGGGATAACCAACCTGTTCCCGGCCTTTGCTGACCGGTTGGAATACCGCGCCGATGTCGGCAATGGGCTGACCGAACATGAACTGGTCGATATCTTTGTGGCGGAGGCAGGGAGATCCCTGACTGTGACGCCAAACCCCGATGAAGTCGCGGCGGTGCGATGGGTTGATCTTTATGACCTGTCTGCCGAAGTGCAGCGCTGCCCCGAAAGCTTTACGCCATGGCTGCGCATCTACCTTGCCGAACATCTCGACCGCATTTTCGGCAGCCTCGTTGCGGGGCGGTGAGCAGGGAAATCTGATTGCGCGCGCCGGGCTGAAGCCCGTCGCGCAATTTCTTTGCCTCGCCTGCGCGCTTGTGCGCATCGGCTCAGGGTTTTTGGGTATTTGGGCCAAGGTGATTAAGCGGGTGGGGCAGACGTCACGCCGCGATCTGTGTCTTGAGCCAAGGCAGGATCAGCGCGGCGACCTCTTCAGCGGCCTCTTCATGGACCAGATGACCACGCGCGGCGATCTCGGCATACTCTCCGCGCGCCATCTGTCTTGCCGCCTCGCGTGAAATGCGGGGGGGAACGGCCCTGTCACCCGTAGACGCGATGAGCAAGGCGGGGATCTGCTGCGCGATCAGGCGGGGCATCACCTCGTCAAGCCGCCACTGCGCCATCATGCCAAGTGTGCCGTCGACATGGGTCGGATCCTTGAACAATGTCAGGTATTGCGACTGACCTTCCGCATCGAGCGGTGATCCGGTGGTGACCAGCAGTTTCCCTACCGTTGTTGCATTGCCCCAGAGTCGTGACACGACATGTGGGATGAACGGAGTGACCGCCAGCACCTTTGCCAGCAGCGGAAACATCACCCCGGCCGCGCCATCAAAGGCCCCAAGCGCGGCATTGATGCCAACCACGCCCTTCAAGGGCAGCAGTTCCGCCAGACGCAGCGCCAGTGCGCCCCCGGCGGAATGGCCGATCACGGCCACTGGCGAGACGTCCATCGTCGCGCAAAGCTGGGCAATGTCTTCTGCCATCAGATCAATGCCATAGCGACTGCGGGCGCCCGATCGGGTGAAACCCTGACCGGGAAGATCGGGAACGATCACCCGAAAAGACGGTGCCAGAAGCGGGATCAGCTTGCGGAAGCTGTGCCCTGATCCACCTGATCCATGTAAAAGCAACAGCACAGGCCCTTCACCCACATCAAGGACGCACCAGTCATGGGGGCGGCTGGCCACACGGATGGCCCTGTCGCGAAAAGGCCAATCGGCAGGCATGCGGTCGGGGCGGGCAGCTTTCCCGTTCATGTCAGCTTTCCAAAGCCTCGCCCAGTACCGACGACAGGCGGCGTGCATCTGCGCGCGGCAGCGCGAGGTAAGGCGCATCCATGATCTGGGCCAGCACCTTCAAGGATGGCTGGGGGCGGTTGGCCACATCAATCACCAGTGCAGGCGTGCCAGAAGCGCGGATCTGCCGGGCCAGACGCAGCGCCTCATCCTCGGCACGGGGACGGTCGGCCGTGCCATCCAGCGCGATGTTGCCGCGCCCGTCGGTCAGGATGGCGATCGTCGGCGTCAATCCGCGCGCGCGCGCCTGCGCTGCGGTGGCCAGCGCCAGTTGCAGCCCTGACGCAAGCGGCGTGCCCCCACCGCCCGGCACCCCGGCCAGCCGTCGCTTGGTTTGCACCAGCGACCGGGTGGGGGGCAGGATCAGTTCGGCATGAAACCCCTTGAAGGTGAGCAACGAGACATGGTCGCGGCGCGCATAGGCTTGGGCAAGCAATAATTCGATCGCCCCTTTTGCCTCGGCCAGTCGGGCAAAGGCGGCAGAGCCCGAGGCATCGACGGCAAAGATCAGCACCCGGTCAGATGTTTCGCGAAACCGCTTCACGCGGATGTCTGCAGCACGGACCAACAGCACCGCATCGGGCCGCGCGGTCTGGGCGCGGCGCAGCGGTTGCCAGGGGGCGGCGGCGCGCAAGGTGGCTACGAGATCGATACGCGCGCCTGGGCCAAGGCGACCAGGGCGCGAGGGCAGGGGGCGACCACGCCGGTTTCCACTGCGTTCCGCCCCTGATCCAGCGGCGGATTTTGCGGCACGGGTGGCGCGGCCCTTGGCCAACGCTTCCAGCAGGTCGCGGGGCAGCGCGGCGAGGGCGGCTTCGACCAGTAATTCATCGGGAATGCCTTGCGGCTGATCCTCGGTCTGTTGTTCGCCTGTATCAGGGCTGTCCTCTGGCGGGGGCGGGTCAGCCTCGGGCGGCGGGGCGCTTTCCGATACGGGCGCGGCGCGGTGGCCATAGACGAGCGCGGCGGCGGCGGAAAGGTCTTCGTCGGTGACCGTGTCACGCGCTGACCAGGCCGCATGGGCGCGGGCGCAGGCGGCGGCAAGCAAGGGCGCACGAAGGGAGGCGATATCCAGTTCGGCGGCGGCTCGGGTCAGGGCATCCAGGGCTTGCGGCGTTAGGGGCAGGGTAGCATGGCGAGCGCGGGCGGAAATTAGGGCCTTTTCATCAAGCAAAAGCGGTCGGGTCTGCGATAGAGGTACATCAGTCAGGTCAAGGAACAGACCCAACCTGTCGGTAATAGCGGAAGGCAGGCCCTCATCCGGTTCTGCAGCCTCATCCAGCGCAATCAGGCTGTGATGACCGGTATCCAGCGCATGGGCCAGCCGCGCGGCAAGGCCGGGCGGGCAGCGTTCGGCCATGGTCAGCATCAGCGCGGAAGGCGTGGCAAGCAAGCCTGCCGTCATCACAGGCTGGCCGGTGGCCAGCGTGGCAGTCAGGTCCAGCCCGCCGAACAACACGTCGTCCGCGATCGTCGGATGCAAGCGGCGCGGAGGCAGGGGCAGGGCGGCAAGCCCCGCTGTCACCAGATCGCGCACCGGGCCGGCTCGCGCGCGCAGCCACAGCCCCCGCAACCCCGCGGGATCAATGGCAAGGCAGGCGAGCGCGGCTTGAACCCGGCCCCAGGGATCATCAAGGCTGGTCAGGGCAGAACCTCGGTCACGGCGCGGATCACGCGGCTGGTGGACCCCGCCTCATCCAACGGATCGCGGCGCAGGCGGTGCGACAGGCACATCGGTGCCACGGCCTTGAGGTGGATGCGACCGACTGCCTCATCTCCTTCAAAGGCCGCAAGCGCGCGGGCGGCACGCAGGAGCGTCAACTCACCACGCAACCCGTCCGACCCGATGGCAATGCACAATTCGGCACAGTCATGGAGCACGGTGTTGGGCGTCTTCATCTGCGGTAGGGCCGCACGCGCCAGAAGGATGCGGTCGCGCAGCAGCGCGTCCTGGGTTCGCCAGGTCTCCATGAAGGCACCATAACTGGACTCATATCCGTCGCGCCGACGGATCACCTCAACCCGCGTCTCCACATCGCGGGGCGAGGTCACCTCGACCGACAGGCCGAACCGATCCAAGAGTTGCGGGCGCAATTCGCCCTCTTCCGGGTTGCCCGATCCCACCAGCACGAAGCGTGCCGGGTGGCGGATCGACAGGCCTTCGCGTTCTACCACATTCTCACCGGACTGGGCCACGTCCAGCAGAAGATCAACGATGTGATCCTCCAGCAGGTTGACCTCGTCGATATACAGGTATCCCCGGTTGGCACGGGCCAGCAGGCCGGGTTCAAACGCCTTTTCCCCGCGCGTTAGCGCGCGTTCGATATCCAGCGCCCCCACAACGCGATCCTCGGTCACGCCCAGCGGCAGATCGACCACAGGGGTGGGTTTGCGGATCATCCGCCCCGTGGCGCCTTCGGCCCAGTCGGGCACCTGATCGGGACTGGCGGCGTTGACGGGGCAACCCTCGACCGCGTCGATTTCCGGCAGAAGCGCGGCCAGCGCGCGGACCGCGGTGGATTTGCCGGTGCCCCGGTCGCCAAAGACCAGAACGCCCCCGATGCCGGGATCGACCGCCGTCAGGATCATGGCCTGTTTCATGGCCTCTTGGCCCACGATGGCAGAGAAGGGGAAAGGTTGTTTCATGCGGTCACCGTAGGAGCATATGGCTTTGGCGAAGTGCCAAAAGGGCGGTTTTTCTGCGAAGATTCAGGTTTACCCTTCGCAGAAGGATTGTGGGCGATGTTGATAGGTGCTGGTGCCTGCATCATGCTGCCTCCGCCCGGTGCAAACTGGCCAGCGGGTCGGTGCCGTTCCAGCTTCCCACACTGCCCAGCAGGTGGAAGCGGGCATAGAGCTCTTCATTGAACCAATTGCCCTCTCGCACGGCACGGATGGCGCGGCCATGCGGGCCGTCGCCGCGGGCAAAGGCGGCCATGCTGGCAGTGTCGGGCCAGATGGAGAAGGTGACCTGATGCAGCAAGGGCAATTCGCCAATACCAATCTTGAAAGCGACATTCGGATCGCTGCCGATCATCGCGGAAATTGACGGAACCCGGTCCCAAAAGCGCAGGGCCTTGGCAGGGCGCACGGTGGCGCGGGTCAGCGCGGCAAGGGGCCCCGTCGAATCGGTGGCGTTTGTGTCCGGCATGAACGGGTTCTCACCTGCCCAGCGACCGCGCGCCGATAATGGGTTCAGAAACACCGTCCAGCTTTCATCGGCACGAGATCGCCAGCGCCGCCAGACAGGGCTGTCACGCGTCGCGACGCGCGCTGTGGCCTCATCCGGCCAGACGGCAAGGATTGCCCAGACGCCCCAGTTGGGCCGTGGCGTGAACCCCTCACCCGTGCCGGAACCACATAGTTTCCAGAACATCGCCCGCTTTTCCCGCCGCAGCGACAGCCGCGCAGCCCCCATCTGGCCAATCACCCAAAGGCGTGACCCAATCCCGTCAAACCGGAAAAGGCTGAGGCTGGTAACGGAAATGATGCGTACCTCCGGCGCAGAGAGTGTAAATATACTCTGACAGTATCTGCGGGGGAGGGAAAGAAAAAATGCAGCGTTTTGTGCGGCACACTGCGATGTTGTAAATTAAACTAGACACTCTATCATCCATCCCATGAAGCACACACCGCCACCCCGCCCCGTCCCGGCCCTGCCTGAGGCAAATCATGCCATCGTCATTGGCGCAGGTCTGGGAGGGCTGGCATCTGCCATGCGGTTGGGCGCCAAAGGCTGGCGCGTGACGGTGATCGACAGGCTGGATCGTGTGGGTGGGCGGGGATCATCAATCACGCGAGGCGGCCACCGCTTTGACCTTGGCCCGACCATCGTGACCGTGCCGCAAGGCTTGCGCGAACTCTGGGCCGTCTGCGGGCGCGACTTTGACCGGGATGTTCGGCTGGTCCCTATGGACCCGTTCTACGAAATCCGCTGGGAAGACGGATCGACCTTCGCCATGCGTCAGGACGAGGCAGCGATGAAGGCCGAGGTCGCGCGCCTGTCGCCGGGCGACCTCAAGGGATACGAGAAATTCCTGAACGACAGCGAGAAACGCTACTGGTTCGGGTTTGAAGACCTAGGCCGCCGCCCGATGCACAAACTGATGGACCTGATCAAGGTCCTGCCCAAATTCGTGCGGATGCGGGCTGATCGGTCTGTCTATGCGCATGCGGCGGGGCGCGTCTTGGATCCGCGTCTGCGCTTTGCGCTGTCTTTCCATCCGCTGTTCATCGGTGGCGATCCGTTCAACGTGACCTCGATGTATATCCTCGTCAGTCACCTCGAAAAGGCGTTCGGCGTGCATTACGCCATGGGCGGCGTGCAGGCGATTGCCGATGGCATGGCGAAGGTTGTCGCGGCGCAAGGCGGCGAGGTTGTGTCGAACACCGAGGTGGATGAGATTGTCGTTGAAGATGGCCGCGCCGCAGGTGTGCGGTTGGTTTCGGGCGAGGTGATGCGCGCGGGGCTGGTGGTATCGAACGCCGACGCGGGGCATACCTATACGCGCCTGCTGCGCAACCTGCCGCGCAAACGCTGGACCGATGCGAAACTGAAGCGGTCGCGCTGGTCGATGGGCCTGTATGTCTGGTATTTCGGCACCAAGGGCACGCGCGAGATGTGGCGCGATGTGGGCCACCATTCCATCGTCGTGGGGCCGCGCTACCGCGACCATATCAAGGACATCTTCATTCGCGGCAAGTTGGCCGATGACATGAGTCTGTATGTCCACCGCCCCAGCGTGACCGATCCCTCCTGCGCGCCCGAAGGCGACGATACCTTCTACGTCCTGTCGCCTGTGCCGCATCTGGGCTTCTCCAACGGGGTCGACTGGGCCGAGGAAGAACCGCGCTATCGCGCCAAGATGGCGAAGATGCTGGAAGAGCGGCTGATCCCCGGATTCCGCGACCGGATTTCTGAGGAAATCACCTTTACGCCTGAAACCTTTCGCGATCGTTACCTGTCACCGCTCGGTGCCGGCTTCTCGATCGAGCCGCGCATCCTGCAATCGGCCTGGTTCCGGCCGCATAACGTATCCGAAGAATTGCCGGGTCTCTATCTGGCGGGCGCGGGCACCCATCCGGGGGCCGGGCTGCCGGGGGTGATCGGCACCGCCGAGGTGCTTGGCCAACTTGTCCCCGATGCTCCGCGCCGTATGGCCGAGATGCGCGAGCTGCGGATGGCTGCGGAATGATCGACCCGCGCGACATGGACCACTGCCGCGAGGCGATCCGCACCGGATCGCTGTCTTTCCACGCTGCATCGCGCCTTTTGCCGGGGCGGGTGCGCGATCCGGCCCTAGCGCTTTATGCCTTTTGCCGGATGTCAGATGACGCGGTGGATGAGGGTGGCGACAAGACCGCCGCCGTGCTGTCGCTGCGCGACAGGCTGGATCTGGTCTATCGCGGCACGCCGGCGAACCAGCCTGCCGATCGCGCCTTTGCCGGGGTGGTCGAGGCGTTCGACATGCCCCGAGCCTTGCCCGAGGCGCTGCTGGAAGGTTTTGCCTGGGATGCGACAGAGCGGCGCTATGCTGAATTGTCCGGGGTGCTGGATTACTCTGCACGGGTCGCGGCGGCGGTGGGCGCGATGATGTGCGTGCTGATGCGCGTGCGCGATGGCGATGCATTGGCGCGGGCCTGCGATCTGGGTCTGGCGATGCAGCTGACCAATATCGCCCGAGATGTGGGCGAAGATGCCCGCGCCGGGCGGCTCTATCTGCCGACGGACTGGCTTTCGGACGAAGGCATTGATGCCGATGCCTTTTTGCGGAACCCGCGTGCTTATCCGGGTGTGGCAAGGGCAACGCTGCGGCTGCTGGATGAAGCAGACAGGCTCTATCGCCGGGCTGAGGCCGGGGTGCCATCTCTGCCGCTGGCCTGCCGGCCCGGCATCTATGCCGCGCGGCTGATCTATGACGGCATCGGCGACAACCTGCGGCGCGCGCGCGGCGACAGCGTCACGGTGCGGGCGCGCACCGGGCGGGGTCAAAAGCTGGCTTGTCTGCTGACGGCAACGGCGCGGGCGGCGGCTTCGGTGGTGAAGCCGGGGCCTGCGGTGCTGCATGCCGCCCCAGCGCCCGAAGTGGCTTTTTTGGTGCAGGCCGCCACCCGCGGTGCGGCGCGGCCAGCACGCAGTGATACGCTTCTGTCCGTACTGGCCCAATTGGAGGCGCGAGACAGGGGTATGGCCTGATGGCCAAGCCCCTGTAAAGCCCGGTATTTCACCGCTGTCTGTTTCCGCTTGGACGCAGGGCCCAGACGGGCTACATCGCTGGTTCTGATGGAACCGGGAGCGATGTCATGGAATTCTTCACCCTGTTTCTGACCTATCTCGCCGCCTGCGGCGCGGCGGCTGCCACGGGCGCGCTGTTTCAACCTGGCGATTGGTACAAAAGCCTAAACAAGCCACGCTGGACCCCGCCGGATTGGCTTTTCCCGGTGGCCTGGACCCTGCTCTATCTGTGCATGTCCGTGGCTGCGGCGCGGGTGGCCATGCTGAGCAACGCCGGACAGGCGCTGGCGCTTTGGTCCGTGCAGATTGCCCTTAACGCCTTGTGGACGCCCGTCTTTTTCGGCCTGCGTCGGTTGGGGGCGGGGTTGGTGATCATCTTCCTGCTTTGGTTGGCCGTGGCCGCAACAATGCTGGCCTTTTGGCAAGTGGACTGGATCGCGGGGCTATTGTTCGCGCCCTATCTGCTGTGGGTGTCAATCGCGGGCGCGCTGAACCGGTCGATCTGGGTGCGCAATCCGGCCTGAGGGGCCAAGCGTCTGAAATCGTTGGGATGTGCTGAAACGGGTTGTGCAGCACGCGGTGCAGACGGCCAGTGCAGCAAACCGTATGCACGCAGCGCACGGCGATTGGCCGTTCCGCGCAACGCGCGGCAAAAATCTGCGTCAGATTTTTCCGCGATTTCTGACACAGAAATCGCCCCGGAGAATGGCGCATTTTTCCGTTTGCGCCCGGCTTTTGAGCGTTGCGTGAGCGGATGCCGTTGTCTTTGGGTATTTGGGCCAAGATGAAGCGGCAGGTCAGGGAAAGGTCCATCCCGCGCGGCGTGGCACGCGGACGGCCAGCATGGGTTTGAGCAGGGGCGACCGGAAGCGGGTCAGATCGAGCGCCTCATGCACGCCTTGCGTCACCTCGCCTTCCAGCCGGGTTTCCACCACGCTGCGGCTGTAGAAGGGGGCATCCAGCATCGACATCACCTCGCGCGGGGTGGTACCCGGATCGGCGCGGGTTTCCCGGCGAACCTGCCAGCGCGACCGGCGGAACGCCGTGCGGGGCGGCGGGGTCACTTCGCGCGCCTCGCCACTTGCGCTGACCTCCAGCCCGAAATCGAGGCGTGATCCGTCGCGGCGGATGGCGTCATAGATGCACAGCGCGCGATCCTGCATCGGGAAGCGGCCCCAGGTCCAGAAATCGAAATCCGCCTCCAGCGCGGCGGTGCCGAAATTCGCGTCAAAGTAGCCGTGGCCTTCCCAGACATGGCCCTGCGTCAGGTTTACCGAAATATGGGCCAGCGGCGTGAAGGGGCGCCAGACATGGCGCGGGTGCAGCGCCAGTTCCACCCCGGTCACCGCGCTGGGCGTCAGCACGATGCGGCCCTTGACCGCGCTGATGAGGGGGGGAGAGGAGACCTCATCCACATCGATCACCAACTCGCGCCCAGTCCAATGCATCCGGCTCGGCCCAATCGTTAGCGTGTCCGCGCTCTGGCGCAGGGCGCTGCGGCCCCGGTCCGTCATGGTAAAGCGCCCGCCCGGGCCATAGGTGGCGACGTTCAGGCAGACATGGTTCTGCGGCTCACGCCGCCCGGACCAGGCATACCAAGGCGAGAACACCGATCCGATGAAGCCTATGACCGAGACCGCGCGGGTGCCGTCATCGGAGACGCCGTCGATATACCACCAGGCATAGCCGTCGGGGCCAACCTCGACCCGGAAATCCGGTCCTGCATGATCGCCGCGGCCGCGTGCATCGCGGAGAGGGCTGCCATCGGCACCCCCGCCCCCGGATGCGCCCCGCCCCCTGCCAGATAGAGCCCCGGCAGCGCCGTCCGCGCGGGCGGACGCTGAAAGGCGGCCATCGTCCCTTCGGGAGACCGCCCGTAAATCGCCCCCTGTGACGCCGGAAACAGCCGGTTCAGCATCGCGGGTGTGGTCAGGGCCGGGCTGTCGGGCAGGGGGGAGAAGGTCAGCCCCATGCGGGAGAGGTGATCGAAGGTCATTTGGCGGCATCGGGTGAAATCCTCGGGTCGCGCGGGTAGGCCAGCGGGTGCGTTCAGGATGATCTCGAATCGTTCTTGCGTTCCGGCGGGGGCGGGGCCGCGGGCGCGGTCCTCGGCGCAGAGGTAGAGCGTGGGGGCGTCCGGCATCTGCCCTTTGCCGATGGGGCCGAATTCGTGGGCCGGATCGTCGGTGAAGAAGAGGTTGTGATGGATCAGGTCCGCGGCACGCGGGCCTTGCGGCGTGGCGGCAAAGGCCCAGACGAGGGCAGAAAGACTGGGCGGGCCTGCGGCGCGGGCGGGCAGGGCGGATTGGGCGGCGTCGCCCAGTAAGCCCGTGGTCAGCGCGGCAGGGTCGCCGTTGAAGACGCAGGCCTCGCAGGGCAGGGTGCGCCCAGCATCGACCTGCACGCCCGTCACGCGCCCGCTTTGCCGGGTGATGCGGGTGGCCGAAGTGCCATAGCGGAACTGCACCCCCATTCGCTCTGCCAAAGCGGCCAGCGCGGCGGCAAGGTGGTGCATCCCCCCCCGTACCGCCCAGACTCCCCGCGCCTCGGCCCGCCAAATGAGCGACAGGACAGCCGGGGAACGGGCGGGCCTGCCGCCGACATAGGTGGCATAGCGCGCGAAAAGCTGGATCAGGCGCGGGTCGCGGAAATGCTGTTTCAGCAGGCCCTCCACCGTCAGTCCGGGGCGCAGGGCTGGCCAGAGGCGCGGCTGGCTGAGCGCGGCGCGGGCGATGGCGGGCAGGTCGGGGCGGGCGGCCTGCATCACGGGCGCGTCGAAGGCGCGGTAAAGGGATTCAGTCAGCGCGTCGAAGCGGATGAAGGCCTCGGCCTCGCGCGGGCCGGCAAAGGCGCGGATCGCCTCTGCATTGGCGTCACGGTCCGGCGTCAGGTCCAGCGGGCCGGACCCCGGCCACCAGTGCCGGGCGAGGATCGCCTGCGGGATCAGCGTCAGGTGATCGTCCAGCCGTTCGCCGTTCAGGGAAAACAGCGCGTCGAACACATGCCGCATGGTCAGGACGGTTGGCCCCGTATCCACCGGCCCGGCGGCCGAGGGCAGGGCGCGCGCCTTGCCGCCCGGCGCATCGGCGCGGTCCAGCACCGTGACGGACAGGCCCGCTGCCGCCAGACGGATGGCCGAGGCAAGGCCGCCCATCCCGGCACCGATGACGATGACGCGATCCCGCGCGTCTTTGGCCAGGGGCGTTTCCATAGGGGAAGTCTTAGACGCGCCCGGCGATATGTCCATCCGGAATTACATCAAGGTGTAAGATTTAGTTTACACTTTGGGCCGTCGGTGCAAGACTGATCGAAATCAGGATGCGAAAGGGGCCATCATGGGTCTGAATGCCGGGATGGACATGCGGATCGAGGCGGCCGTCACGGCGGCCCTGTCGCTCGGCATGGGGCCTGCGTCGCATGGCGAGGCTCCGGCCCGATTGCGCGGCGCGCTGGATCATGCCGTGCTGCCGGGTGGCGCGCGGATCCGGCCTACCATCCTTGTCTCTGTTGCACGGGCCTGCGGCGATGATCGCCCGCAGATCACCGATGCGGCGGCGGCGGCTCTGGAGCTGATCCATTGCGCCAGCCTCGTGCATGACGATCTGCCCTGCTTTGACGATGCTGATACACGGCGCGGCAAGCCCACGGTGCACCGCGCTTATGGCGAGCCTCTGGCGGTGCTGGCGGGGGATTCGCTGATCGTGCTGGCCTTCGAGGTGTTGGCGCGGGCGGCGGGCGATCACCCGCGCCGGGCGGTGGACCTGATCCGCGTGCTGGCGCAACGGACGGGGATGCCGGGCGGCATCTGCGCGGGGCAGGGATGGGAGAGCGAGCCGGTCGTGAACCTGTCGGCCTATCATCGCGCCAAGACCGGGGCGCTGTTCATCGCGGCCACGCAGATGGGGGCCATCGCGGCGGGGCAGGAGCCCGAGCCGTGGGAAGAACTGGGCGCGCGGATCGGCGAGGCGTTTCAGGTGGCCGATGACCTGAAGGATGCGCTGCTGACCGAGGCCGAAATGGGCAAGCCCGCAGGGCAGGATGCGGCCCATGCGCGGCCCTCGGCGGTGCAGGAACTGGGCGTTCCGGGCGCGGTGCGGCATCTCAAGGATATTCTGGGCGGCGCGATTGCCTCGATCCCCTCTTGCCCCGGCGAGGCGATGCTGGCCGCCATGGTGCGCGCCTATGCCGAACGTATGACCCCGGTCGACCTGCACCCGGTGCGGGGATGACCGACGCGGCCAGCGGGCCGGGTCTGCGCCCCGTGCGGGCGGAGCGCCAGCCGCTTGCGGTGCGGCTGGGGCTTTCGGCGCGGTTTCATGCCCTTTGCGCCCGTGTGCCGGGGCTACGCCTGATCGCGCGGCGCGAGGGCGAGGCGCTGTTCGATGTCGTCTCGGGTTTCGTGCAGTCGCAGGCGCTGCTGGCGCTGGTGGAATTGCGGGTGCTGCATCGGTTGGCCGAGGGGCCTGCGCCTATGGCCGCTTTGGCGGGGTCTGCAGGCGTGCCGTCGGAGCGAATGGCGGTGCTGTTGCAGGCGGGTGCAGGGCTTGGCCTTCTGGCGCAGCGGCGCGGGATCTGGCGGTTGACCGTGCGGGGCGCGGCCTTTCTGACCGTGCCGGGGCTGGAGGCGATGGTCCGCCATCACCCGGTGCTGTACCGCGATCTGGCTGATCCAGTGGCGTTTTTCCGGGGCGAAACGCAGCCCGAACTGGCGGGGTTCTGGCCCTATGTCTTTGGTGCGGGTGCGGCAGAGGATCCGGGGCTTGCGCAACGCTATTCCGATCTGATGGCCGACAGCCAGGGTCTGGTGGCGGCAGATACGCTGCGGCTGGTGGATTTCCGGGGCGTGAAGCATCTGATGGATGTGGGCGGAGGCACTGGGGCATTCTTGGCCGCTGTTGGCGCTGCGAATCCAAGCCTGCGCATGACCTTGTTCGATCTTCCTGCCGTGGTGCCGGGCGCGGCCGCGCGCTTTGCGGCGGCTGGTCTGTCGGACAGGGTAAGCATCGCGCCGGGATCGTTCCGCGATGACCCTTTGCCGCGCGACGCCGATGCGATTTCGCTGGTACGCGTGCTGTATGACCATGCCGATGAAACGGTCACGGCGCTGTTACGTGCCGTGCATGACGCGCTGCCTCCGGGGGGGCGAGTCGTGGTGTCAGAGCCGATGTCGGGGGGGGATTCCCCAGATCGGGCAACAGATGTGTACTTTTCTGTTTACACATTGGCGATGCAGACGGGACGCACCCGATCTGGGGCTGAAATCGCGCGTATGCTGGGCAATGCGGGCTTTTCCGACGTCCAAAACCGCAATGGATACAGGCCGTTTGTCACTTCCGTAGTGACAGCCATACGGCCAGTTGTGGAAGAAGTTCAAAAAAGTGTCTAATTAAATTGACACTACGCGCTGTAAGTCTACACTTACACATAGCCGTGATAGCCCAATGAATAGGCAATACGGCGCAAGGAGAGATCACGTTGCAGACCACAGCAGTCATCCTGTCCGGGCCGAGGGCGCTTTCCCTCGAGACTCTGGGACTGACAGCCCCCGGCGACGGGGATCTTGTGGTCGAGATCGCGCATTCCGGCATTTCGACCGGCACGGAAAAACTGTTCTATTCCGGCACGATGCCGCCCTTTCCCGGCATGGGCTATCCGCTTGTTCCCGGCTATGAAGCTGCGGGCGAAGTGGTCGAGGCGGGCGCAGGCAGCGGCTTCAAGGTCGGTGATCATGTCTTTGTGCCGGGGGCCAATTGCTTTGCTGGTGATGTGAAGGGCCTGTTCGGCGGCGCATCGCGCCACCTGGTGACACCCGCCCATCGCGTGGCGAGAATCGACAGCGCCATGGGGGCAGAAGGCGCGCTTCTGGCGTTGGCCGCGACGGCACGTCATGCGCTTGCAGGCTTCAACACCGCGCTGCCCGATCTGATCGTGGGTCACGGCACGCTGGGCCGCCTGCTGGCCCGCCTGTCCGTGGCGGCGGGCGCACCTGCACCGACCGTTTGGGAAACCAATGCGGCGCGGCGCGACGGCGCGGCAGGCTATGCCTGCATCGCGCCGGAAGACGACCCGCGCCGCGACTACAAGGCCATCTACGATGCCAGTGGGGCCAAGGGCCTGCTGGACCAGCTCATCATGCGGCTTGCCAAGGGCGGCGAGGTCGTGCTGGCCGGTTTCTATACCGAACCCGTTTCCTTCGTCTTTCCCCCGGCCTTCATGAAAGAGGCGCGCATCCGGATCGCTTCGGAATGGAATGCCGAAGACCTGACCGCCACCCGTGCATTGATTGAGTCCGGCGCTCTTTCGCTGGCCGGTCTGATCACCCACACGCGGCCCGCCTCGGCGGCGCCCGAAGCCTATGCAACCGCGTTTGACGACGCGGCTTGCCTGAAAATGATTCTCGACTGGAAGGGCCACGCATGAACGACGTTCCGAACCTCAAGGATTTCGACGCCCGTTTGCGTGACGAAGCCCACGAAGAACCCACGCTGGAAGTGCCGCAGGGCGAGCCCACCAAAAAGACGCAGATCATCGCGATCTATGGCAAGGGCGGCATCGGCAAATCCTTCACGCTGGCGAACCTCAGCCACATGATGGCCGAAAACGGCAAGCGCGTGCTGCTGATCGGCTGCGATCCGAAATCCGATACCACCAGCCTGCTGTTCGGCGGCAAGGCCTGCCCCACGATTATTGAGACCTCCACCCGCAAGAAACTGGCGGGCGAAGAGGTGAAGATCGGCGATGTCTGCTTCAAGCGCGGCGGTGTCTTTGCGATGGAACTGGGCGGGCCGGAAGTGGGCCGCGGTTGCGGTGGCCGCGGGATCATCCACGGGTTCGAACTTCTGGAAAAGCTGGGCTTCCACGACTGGGACTTTGACTATGTCCTTCTGGATTTCCTGGGCGACGTGGTCTGCGGCGGGTTCGGCCTGCCGATTGCCCGCGACATGGCGCAGAAGGTGATCGTGGTCGCCTCGAACGACCTGCAATCGCTCTATGTCGCCAACAACGTCTGCTCGGCCGTGGAATACTTCCGCAAACTGGGCGGGAACGTGGGCGTGGCAGGCATGGTCATCAACAAGGATGACGGCACGGGCGAGGCTGCGGCCTTTGCCGAAGTGGTGGGCATCCCGGTTCTGGCCAGCATCCCCGCCGATGACGACCTGCGCCGCAAGTCGGCCAATTACCAGATCGTCGGGACGCACGCCACGCAATGGGGTGGCCTGTTCACCGAACTGGCCGTGAACGTGGCTGATGCCCCGCCGCTGCGGCCCAAGCCGCTGACGCAGGATGGGCTTCTGGGCCTGTTCGATGCCGAAACGACGGGTGCCGATTTCGTGCTGGACCCGGCGACGGATGCCGACATGCGCGGCAAATACTCGGCTCAGGTGAAGTCGCTTGAAGTGGTCTATGACAATGTTTGACCTGCATCTTCTTGAAAAGCTTGAAGAAGCCCTGCGCGCCATCGCCCGGAAAGGCACGAAGTAATGACATCTGAAACCCGCTATGACATGGCTGACCAAACCCCGGTGACCGAAGGGGTCCGGGATGCGGCTGCGCCTGTCGCGGCGGGTGCGCCGGTGGATGGCATGGGTTGCCATGCCGGGGCGGCCGAGATGGAGGCCGCCGCCCGCGCGGCGGGCAATTCCGAAATCCTTGATCAATATGCCGCCGATTATCCGCAAGGCCCGCATGACAAGCCGCAAAGCATGTGCCCGGCGTTCGGGTCTTTGCGCGTTGGTCTGCGGATGCGTCGGGTGGCGACGGTTCTGTCCGGTTCGGCCTGCTGTGTTTACGGCCTGACCTTCGTGTCGCATTTCTACGGGGCGCGGCGGTCTGTGGGTTACGTGCCGTTCAATTCGGAATCGCTGGTCACCGGCAAACTGTTCGAAGACATCCGCGATGCGGTGCATGAACTGGCCGATCCTGACCGTTACGATGCGGTTGTGGTGACCAACCTCTGCGTTCCCACTGCCAGCGGCGTGCCGCTGAAGCTGCTTCCCACCGAAATCAACGGTGTGCGCATCGTGGGGATCGACGTGCCGGGGTTCGGTGTGCCGACCCATGCCGAGGCCAAGGATGTGCTGGCTGGCGCGATGCTGAAATATGCCCGCGCCGAGATCGAGGCAGGCCCCGTGGCCGCGCCTGAACGCGGGCGGTCCGACCGCCCGACCGTGGCCCTGCTGGGCGAGATGTTCCCCGCCGATCCGATGATGATCGGCGCGATGCTGGCCCCGCTTGGGCTGGCCGCCGGGCCTGTCGTGCCCTGCCGCGAATGGCGCGAGTTGTATGCCGCGCTGGATTGCGGCGTGGTGGCGGCGATCCATCCCTTCTACACCGCGTCGATCCGCGAATTTCAGGCGGCTGGCCGCAAGATCGTGGGATCCGCCCCTGTGGGCCATGACGGTACGATGGATTGGCTGGCAGCCATTGGTGACGCTTATGGCGTAGCGGCAGACCGGATCGCAGATGCGCAGAACGGCTTTGGTGCGGCGATCAAGGCGGCCTTGGCCGACAACCCGATCAAGGGCCGGATCACGCTGTCGGGCTATGAAGGATCGGAACTGCTGGTTGCGCGTCTGCTGATCGAAAGCGGCGCGGAAGTGCCTTACGTTGGCACCGCTTGCGCCCGGAATGAATGGAGCGCGGCCGACCGTGACTGGCTGGAAGCGCGCGGCGTGGTGGTGAAATACCGCGCCAGCCTTGAAGATGACTGTGCCGCGATGGAGGCGTTCCGCCCCGATCTGGCCATTGGCACGACGCCCGTGGTGCAGAAGGCCAAGGAACTGGCGATCCCGGCGCTGTACTTTACCAATCTGATTTCCGCGCGCCCCCTGATGGGGCCGGCCGGGGCAGGGAGCCTGGGTCCGGTGGTCAATGCCGCCATGGCCAACAAGGGCCGCATGGAAGGCATGAAGGAATTCTTTGAAGGTGTCGGCACTGGCGATACCGCAGGCATCTGGGAAGGCGCGCCGAACCTGCGCCCCGATTTCCGCGCAACGCATCAGAAGAAACTCGACAAGATGGCCAAGGCCGCCAAGGCCGAGGAGATGATCTGATGCTGGTACAGGATCATGATCGGGCAGGCGGCTATTGGGGGGCGATCTATGCCTTCTGCGCCGTCAAGGGGTTGCAGGTTGTCATCGACGGCCCGGTCGGGTGTGAAAACCTGCCGGTGACCTCGGTGCTGCATTACACCGACGCGCTGCCGCCGCATGAATTGCCCATCGTGGTCACGGGGCTGGGCGAGGATGAGATGACCTCGGGGACCGAAGCCTCGATGTCGCGGGCGTGGAAGACGCTCGATCCGGCGCTGCCTGCGGTGGTGGTCACGGGGTCCATCTCGGAAATGATCGGTGGCGGCGTCACGCCGCAAGGCACCAATATCCAGCGCTTCCTGCCGCGCACCATCGATGAGGATCAATGGCAATGCGCCGATCGCGCGATGACGTGGATCTTCACCGAATTCGGCCAGACCAAGGGCCGGATGCCGGTCGAGAGGAAGCGCGAACCCGGTGACAAGCCGCGCGTGAACATCCTCGGGCCGATGTATGGCGTGTTCAACATGGCCTCGGACCTGCACGAAATCCGGCGTCTGGTCGAAGGCATTGGCGGCGCGGTCAACATGGTCATGCCCTTGGGCGCCCATCTGGCCGAGATGCGCAATCTGGTGAATGCCGATGTGAACATCGTCATGTATCGCGAATTCGGGCGCGGTCTGGCCGAGGTGCTGGGCAAGCCCTATCTGCAAGCGCCCGTCGGGTTGGACAGTACGACGAAGTTCCTTCGTAAACTGGGTGAATTGCTGGGTCTGGACCCGGAACCCTTCATCGCGCAGGAAAAGCATTCCACGCTGAAGCCCGTCTGGGATCTGTGGCGGTCGGTGACGCAGGATTTCTTTGGTACGGCGAATTTTGCCATCGTGGCGAATGAAACCTATGCCCGCGGCATCCGCAACTATCTGGAAACCGATCTGGGCCTGCCCTGCGCCTTTGCCGTCGCCCGCACCGCCGGGACCAAGACGAACAACGAACAGGTACGCGCCCTGATCCGCCAGCACCGCCCGTTGGTGGTAATGGGGTCGATCAACGAAAAGATGTACCTCGCCGAGTTGAAGGCAGGCCACGGACCGCAACCGCATTTCATTGCGGCCTCGTTCCCCGGTGCCGCCATCCGCCGCCATACCGGCACGCCCTTCATGGGCTATGCCGGCTGTGTCTGGCTGTTGCAGGAAGTGTGCAACGGCCTGTTCGAAGCCCTGTTCCACATCTTGCCGCTTGGCACGGACATGGACAGCGCCGCTGCCACCCCCACGACCCTGCGCCGTGACTTCCCTTGGGATGTCGATGCGCAGGCCGAACTGGACCGGATCGTTTCCGAACATCCGATCCTGACCCGCATTTCTGCGGCACGGACCCTGCGCGATGCGGCCGAAAAGGCTGCACTCGACCAAGGGGACGAACGGGTGGTCAAGGAAACCGTCGAGGCGCTGCGTGGCGCCTTCGGCACAAACACCAAGGGAGGGACTGCATGAGCGATCATACCGCAGGCGGACAGGGGCATCACGCCCACCGTGCACCGCGCGTCGAGTTTTACGCGTACTTCGCCGTCATCTTCCTTGTGATGATCCCATTCGCAGCTGTCGCTTGGATCGTGCAGACGATCACCGAGCGGCACTTGCCCGTGCATGGCCCTCTGGCCCGCGCCTGGCGCGCGGCGGGGGCGATCACGCCCAACATCTTCCGCCCGTAAAACGGCGGACGACTTCACCGGGTTGCGCCCAGCCCGTCACCGCTTCGCCGCCCCGCAGACCATCGTGGGACGGTGAAAAAAACGGAAAGGCATTCCGCCTGACCGTAACCTCGCCGCAGGGATTGCGGCTCAGCTTGTCCATCCGGAGGATAGTTATGGCTGATAAGAGTGACCTGAGCTTCACAGGTCTGACCGACGAGCAGGCGCAGGAACTGCACTCGGTGTATATGAGCGGGCTTTGGCTGTTCACAGCCATCGCCGTCGTCGCGCATATCGCCACGTACATCTGGCGCCCTTGGTTCTGAGGAGGATCACACAATGTCGAAATTCTATAAGATTTGGCTGATCTTCGACCCCCGTCGCGTGTTCGTCGCGCAGGGTGTCTTCCTGTTCCTGTTGGCTGCGATGATCCACCTGGTGGTTCTGAGCAACGGCCTGAACTGGTTCCAGACCGCTGCCGCCGCTGGTGGCGCACCTGTCACTGCAACTGAGTGACTTTGCCGTAAGGCACTGGCTGCGGGCGGAGGGTTAGCCCTTTCGCCCGCGGCGACCCTGAACGGGTTTTTCCGACGGCAACAGCGACCGCCGGGCGCAACACAGCGGAGAGGGAAGCATGGCACTGCTCAGCTTCGAACGAAAATACCGCGTGCCGGGTGGCACGCTGATCGGCGGGAATCTGTTCGACTTCTGGGTCGGGCCTTTCTACGTCGGTTTCTTTGGCGTCACGACATTCTTCTTCGCGGCGCTGGGCACGATCCTGATTTTCTATGGCACCGCCATGGAAGGCGTCTGGAACCCGTGGCTCATTTCAATTGATCCGCCGTCCGTAGAATACGGGCTTGGATTTGCACCCTTGCTTGAAGGGGGCCTGTGGCAGCTCATTACGATCTGCGCATTGGGTGCCTTCATATCCTGGGCGCTGCGCGAAGTAGAGATTTGCCGCAAGCTGGGGATGGGCTTTCATGTGCCCGTCGCCTTTGGGGTGGCCATCTTTGCTTATGTAACATTGGTTGTCTTCCGCCCACTGATGATGGGTGCCTGGGGATATGCGTTCCCTTACGGCATCTGGACGCACCTCGATTGGGTGTCGAACACGGGCTATACCTACGGCAACTTCCACTACAACCCCGCCCACATGATCGCCGTGTCGTTCTTCTTTACGAACGCCCTCGCGCTTTCCCTGCACGGCGCGTTGATCCTGTCCGCAGCAAACCCTGAAAAGGGCAAGGAAATGCGGACGCCGGACCATGAAGACACCTATTTCCGCGATCTGATCGGCTACTCCGTTGGTACCCTCGGGATCCACCGTCTTGGCCTTCTCCTTGCGCTGAATGCGGGCTTCTGGAGCGCGGTCTGCATCATCATCTCGGGTACCATCTGGTTCGACCAATGGGTCGTCTGGTGGGATTGGTGGCTGCAGCTGCCGTGGTGGGCCGACATCGCAGGAGGCGTAAATGGCTGAGTATCAGAACATCTTCACCCAGGTTCAGGTTCAGGCTTCCCCAGAAATGGGGATGGTTGAAGGGGTCGAACTGTCCAACCGGACCAAGGGAGCAAGCTTTTCCACCCTTGCCGGCTGGTTCGGCAATGCCCAGCTTGGCCCCGTCTATCTGGGCACGATGGGGGTGATCTCGCTGATGTCCGGCGCGGTCTGGTTCATGCTGGTCGGCGCCTGGTACTGGTATCAGGCAGGCTTCAACCCGGCAGTCTTCATGCGGGATCTCTTCTGGTTCTCGCTTGAACCGCCGTCGTCAGAATACGGTCTGGGCTTCGCGCCCATTGCCGAAGGCGGGCTGTGGATCATCGCGTCCTTCTTCCTGCTGGTCTCGGTTCTGTCGTGGTGGGTGCGCACCTATCTACGCGCCGAGGCGCTGGGCATGGGCAAACATGTGAGCTGGGCCTTTGCCAGCGCCATCTGGTTGTTCCTTGTGCTGGGCCTCTTCCGCCCGATCCTGATGGGATCATGGTCGGAAGCCGTGCCTTACGGCATCTTCAGCCACCTCGACTGGACCAACAACTTCTCGCTGACCTATGGCAACCTGTTCTACAACCCCTTCCACGCGCTCTCGATCGTCTTCCTTTACGGGTCGGCCCTCTTGTTTGCGATGCACGGGGCTACCATTCTTGCGGTGTCGCGCTTCGGTGGCGACCGTGAGTTGGAACAGATCGCCGACCGTGGCACGGCGTCCGAGCGTGCAGCGCTGTTCTGGCGCTGGACCATGGGCTTCAACGCCACAATGGAAGGTATTCACCGTTGGGCTTGGTGGTTCGCGGTTCTGGTCACGCTGACTGGCGGTATCGGTATCCTGCTGACCGGCACTGTCGTCGACAACTGGTACGTCTGGGCGCAAGACCACGGCTACGCGCCGCTGGATTGAGGGGAAAACGATGTCAGACAACTTCTTTGAACAGAAACCCGGCTCTGCCCTCCGGTCCTGGGCGCTCTATCAGATGCTGGCTGGTGCGGGATGGGCGGCTTTGTTCGTCCTCTCGGTCGGCGCGATCCTTCTGGCGGTCTGGGGCATCGGCCTTCTGCTGCCCGAGGAAAGCAAGCAGGCACCTGATCCGAACGCCTTTCTGATTACGGCCCCTGCGGAAACGCAGACGGCCTGACACCACCTTCGCCCGGGCGGGACAAACGCCCCGCCCGGGCCATAACATTCGGGCCATACGCCGGCCCGGATCCGGGGCGCAACCACAGCCCGGTTCCCTTCCTGTTGGCGACAGGGACCTGGTGCCGTGTGGGTTTTCTCCACACGGCATTTTTTTCATCCCGCGACACGGAGCAAGACGATGACCGATACCCCGCTTCTCGACCGCGTCTCCGGCCCTGCCGACATGAAGGCGCTGACCGATGCCGATCTGGCGCGTCTGGCCCATGAGGTGCGGCGCGAGGTGATCAACACCGTGTCGCAGACCGGCGGGCATCTGGGATCGTCGCTGGGTGTGGTTGAACTGACCGTCGCCATCCATGCCATCTTCGACACCCCGCGCGACAAGCTGATCTGGGACGTGGGCCATCAATGCTATCCGCACAAGATCCTGACCGGGCGGCGGGAACGCATGTCCACTCTGCGCCAGAGCGGGGGCCTTTCAGGCTTCACCAAGCGGGCGGAATCCGAGTTTGATCCCTTTGGGGCAGCACACAGCTCAACGTCCATCTCTGCCGCACTTGGCTATGCCATGGGGCGCGAAATGGGCATGCCCGTGGGTGACACCATCGCCGTGATCGGCGACGGGGCCATCACCGCCGGCATGGCCTATGAGGCGATGAACCACGCGGGCCATCTGGGCAAGCGGCTGTTCGTCATCCTGAACGACAATGACATGAGCATTGCCCCCCCGGTGGGAGCTCTGTCGAAATACCTGAATGAAATCGCGGCAAAGGGGCCGCTTGCGCTGTTCAAGGCCGCGGCCGAGGAATTTGAATCCCATCTGCCCGGCCCGATGCGCGACGGCGCGCGCCGCGCGCGACAACTCGTGACCGGGATGCCCGGCGGCGGCACGTTGTTTGAGGAATTGGGCTTTTCCTACATCGGCCCGATCGACGGGCATGACATGGGCCAAGTGCTGCAAACCCTGCGCGCGGCGCGCGCGCGGGCGACGGGGCCAGTGCTGATCCATGCCGTCACGGTCAAGGGCAAGGGCTTTGCCCCGGCAGAAAGTGCTGCCGACAAATACCATGGCGTGTCGAAATTCGACCGGGTGACCGGCGAACAGGCCAAGGCCAAATCCAATGCCCCCGCCTATACCACCGTCTTCGGCAACGCCCTGACGGATGAGGCCGCGCGCGACCCCAAGGTGGTGGCAATCACGGCGGCTATGCCGTCAGGCACGGGGCTGGACATCATGGCGAAACGCTTTGCGTCGCGCGTTTTTGATGTGGGCATTGCCGAACAGCATGGCGTGACATTCGCCGCAGGCATGGCGGCGGCGGGTTTGAAACCCGTTTGCGCGATATATTCTACCTTCCTGCAACGCGGCTATGATCAGATCGTCCATGACGTGGCCTTGCAGGGTCTGCCCGTGCGCTTTGCCATCGACCGCGCCGGTCTGGTGGGGCAGGACGGGGCCACCCATGCCGGGGCCTTCGACATCGGCTTCCTTGCCAACTTGCCGGGATTCACCGTCATGGCGGCGGGGGATGAGGCGGATCTGGTCCATATGGTCGCCACTGCCATCGCGCATGACGAAGGCCCCATCGCCTTCCGCTATCCGCGCGGTGAAGGCATGGGCGTGGACATGCCCGCCCGCGGCGTGCCGCTGGAGATCGGCAAGGGGCGTGTGATGAAGGTAGGATCGGATGCCGCGATCCTTTCCTACGGCGCGCATCTTGCCGAGGCGTTGGCGGCTGCGGAGTTGCTGGAAGCTGAGGGGATTTCCATCACCGTGGCGGATGCGCGTTTCGCCAAGCCGCTGGATACCGCGCTGATCGACATACTGCTCGAGGATCACCCCGCGCTGATCACGCTGGAAACTGGCGCGACGGGGGGCTTCGGTGCGCTGGTCCTGCACCATCTGGCCAATTCGGGCGGGCTGGAAAAGGGCCGCGCGATCCGGACCATGACCCTGCCGGACCGGTTCATTGATCAGGCCAGCCCCGCGCAGATGTATCAATGGGCCGGATTGAGCGCGACAGACATCGTCGCCACGGTGCGCGCAGCGCTTGGCCGCGCGGAAACTGTTGCAAGACCGGGTCTGCGGATCGTGTGATCCCGCCCCAACGAATTTCCTGCGAAAATTCAGGGGCGTGCGGCGCCTGATTTTTCGCAGAAAAATCGTTGGCGGCGCGTCAGGCCCGCCCGACGCGCTGCGTCTGCACGCCCAGCCCCTCGATCCCCAGCCGCATCATTTCGCCGCCCTTCAGATAGATGGGCGCAGGTTTCTGCCCCATGCCCACGCCGGGCGGGGTGCCGGTGGAAATCACGTCGCCGGGGTGCAGGGTCATGAACTGGCTGACGTAATGCACCAGATGGCGCACCCCAAAGACCATCGTCCGGGTCGATCCGTTTTGATAGCGGTGGCCGTCCACCTCTAGCCACATGCCCAGATCCTGCGGATCGGCCACCTCATCCGCCGTCACCAGCCAAGGGCCGATGGGGCCAAAGGTATCGCAGCCCTTGCCCTTGTCCCAGGTGCCGCCACGTTCGATTTGGAACTCGCGCTCGGACACGTCGTTGATCACGCAATAGCCCGCGACATGACCCATCGCCTCAGCTTCGGACACATAGGAGGCGCGCTTGCCGATTACCACGCCAAGCTCCACCTCCCAATCCGTCTTCACCGATCCGCGCGGGATCAGCACCTCGTCATTCGGGCCGACGATGGCGGAATTGGCCTTGAGAAAGATCACCGGCTCTTTCGGCACGGGCAGGCCCGATTCCGCCGCGTGATCGGCATAGTTCAGGCCAATACAGATGAATTTCCCGACCTGCCCAACGCAGGGGCCAATCCGCGACGCGGCGTCCAGCGCGGGCAGTGTGGCGGGGTCGATGGCGCGGATACGGTCCAGTCCTTCGGGCGTCAGCACGTCGCCCGCGATATCGGGAACGATCCCGGCAAGGCTGCGGATCGTCCCGTCAGCGTCCGCAATCGCCGGAACTTCGGCTCCCGGTTCCCCTACGCGTAACAGTTTCATGCCATCCTCCCTGTTCAATTCGCGCAGGGAACCCCGAAGGCGGCGGTTTTGCAACCCCTGCAAGCCGACCCATTCAGGCGGAAAACCGTTGCACTGCAACGACAAGGTGCAACTGCATCCCATGCTTTGGACCTTTGGGCCGTTGCCCCCTCACGTTAAGTATGGCACAGAGATTGGCGAAGACGACCAGACCGATGAGTTCAGAACATGACCGATTTCGCGACCCGGCGGGTGATGATGGTGGATACGCAGGTCCGTCCCTCTGACGTGACCAAGTTTCCGATCATCGAAGCCATGCTTGCCGTCCCGCGTGAGGCATTCGTGCCCTCCGCCCGGCGTGAAGCGGCCTATGTCGGGGAAAACCTCAATATCGCACCGGGCCGTGTCGTGCTGGAACCCCGCACGCTGGCAAAGCTTTTGGATGCGCTGGATGTGCAGCCGGGGGAATTGGTGCTCGATCTGGGATGCGGCCTTGGCTATTCGACGGCCGTGATCGCACGGCTTGCAGATGCCGTCGTCGCGGTTGAGGAAGATGAGACACTCGCCGCCGAGGCGCAGCGCACCCTGTCTGCCGAAGGCGTTGACAATGCCGCCGTCGTCGTTGGCCCACTGGCCGCTGGCGATGCCCGGCATGCACCCTTTGACGTGATCACCATTCAGGGCGGCGTGGAAATGGTTCCCGATGCGCTGCTCGCGCAGTTGAAGGAAGGTGGCCGTATTGGCGCGCTCTTCATGGAAGGCGCGCTGGGAACGGTTCGGATCGGCTACAAGATTGATGGCGTGGTGTCGTGGCGGCAGGCCTTTAACGCTGCTGCCCCCGTATTGCCGGGATTTGCCGCTATGCGCGGCTTTGTATTGTGATGTGACGGATGATGACCGCGTCAGTCCCGAATTGGGGTTGCTGGCACGGGTACAAGGCAAGAAAGGGCGGCCAGATCGCCCAATTCGGATAGGCAGGTTTATGATGCGTGGTTTCCTTGCGGCAGTTGCGGTTGCGGTTCTGGGCGTTTCTGCCCCGGCTGTGCAGGCCGAAACGCTCTCTGATGCGCTGGCCTCGGCCTACAAGAACTCAAAGCTGCTCGATCAGAACGAGGCGCTGCTGCGGGCCGCGGATGAGGATGTCGCGCAAGCCGTGGCCGGATTGCGGCCCGTCGTGAACTTTGTGGCCACGATCCAAAACAACAACACCACCCCCGATCCAGTCGGCACAGACAGCCTGCAATCGACGCTGTCGCTTGCCGCGCAATGGACAGTGTTCGATTTCGGGCGCGGGCGCATGGGGGTGGAAATTGCCAAGGAAACGGTGCTTGCCACCCGTGAGGCGCTGAAGAACCTGGAATCGCAGGTGTTGCTGTCCGCGGTCAGCGCCTATGTCGATGTGCGCCTGCAGGCCGAGATCGTGGCGCTGCGCCAATCCAACGTGCGGCTGATCACGCAGGAATTGCGCGCCGCGCAGGACCGGTTCGAAGTGGGCGAAGTGACGCGCACCGATGTGGCCATCGCCGAGGCGCGGCAGGCCGCCGCCCGTTCGGGCCTTGCCGCCGCGCAAGGTGACTATCAGGTTGCCCGCGAACGTTATCGCGCCGTGACCGGGGCCTATCCGGGCAATCTGGCAGGGCTGCCGCCCTTGCCGCAAACCGCCCGTTCGATGGAAGAAGCGCGGATGATCGGTCTGCGCACCAATCCAACGATCCTGCAGGCCCAGCGTCAGGTCACCGTGGCCCAGCTTGGGGTTGAGGCGACCAAGGCCGAGACGCGCCCGCGCATCAACCTTGAGGCTGGGATCAGCCAAGGGCTGGATCAGGACGTGCGTCGTGACAGCATGTCACTGTCCTTTAACCAGACGCTTTATGCGGGCGGGGCGCTGTCTTCTGCCTATCGCGCGGCGCTGGCCAACAAAGAGGCATCCGAGGCAAACCTGCTGCAGACCACGATCACCGTGGGTGAAAACGTAGGCAATGCCTGGTCTGCGCTGCAAGTGGCTGCTGCTTCGATCCAGGCAGGATCGTTGCAGGTTCAGGCTGCGCAGACGGCCTTTGACGGTGTGCGCGAAGAGGCGACGCTGGGCGCGCGCACGACACTGGATGTGCTGAACGCCGAGCAGGAACTGCTGGATGCCCGTGCGACAAAGCTGCAGGCCGAGGCGCAGCGCTATGTCGGCGTCTACAACCTGCTGGCGGCGATGGGGCTGTTGTCGGTCGAACATCTGAATCTGGGTGTGCCGACCTATGATCCCGCGCTCTACTACAATGCCGTGAAAAATGCGCCGATCACGAGCGTGCAGGGCAAGAAACTTCAGCGTATTCTTGATAAGATCAACCCGTGATCCGGTCGCCATAGGGGCGTGCATCCGGGCCACGGCTGTATGTGAAGCGGTTTCCATCGCCGCGAGTTCCTTGATATCGCCTTGGTTGTGGGTGATAAATCCGTCTAGAAGCGGCCCATAGCCGAGGAGGTTCGACCCGAAATGTCCGAGCGGTTGAATTCCGTCGATATTGAAGACGTGTTGTCGTCGATCCGTCGTCTGGTCTCTGATGACCAGCGTCCAGGTGCCAAGGGCACGGCACCCCCGGTGGCGCCCGCGGAACCGCCGCAGGCGGACAAGCTTATCCTGACACCCGCCCTGCGCATCGCACCCGATGCTGAATCGGAGCCTGAACCGGGCATCCCGGCCCCAGAGGCCCCGGTTCAGGTTGAACCCACGATGTCCTTCCATTCTGTCCGGCAAGAGCGCAGCGCGGCGCGGTTGGATGCGGTGATGGGGCAGGTGGCGCGCGGGCTGGATGCCGGCCCCGGCGATTGGGAAACCGCCGTCGAACCGCCAACCCGGTTCGAATCGGATTGGTCTGATACCGCCGAACCGCTGCTTGATGTCAGCACCCCCGACATGGACGACGCTGGAGATCTGTCCGAACTGAAAGCCGCGCAAACTGTTTGGCCCGATAACCTTGCCGAAGCACCCTTTGTAGAACTGGAAAGCGACGACGGGGATATATCCGGTCAGGCTGCCCCGACGGAGGTGGACGCGTTCCCCGTGGACATCCTCCCCGGTGCGCAAGACGGTGAACTCGCAGCAGACACAACCCACGATGTAACGAGTGACGGGACCAGAGACGCCACAGCGGAGGACTGGCCCCTGCAGGATTGGGCCGCGCCCGGGGAGCCGGATATGGTGGCCCCAGACCCGACCGTTGATGCCGAATGGCCGGAATTCTCGGCGGCGAGCATCGACAGCCAGCCTGTCGCTCTGGCCGAGGAGCCCGCAATGACCGACAAGGATGACCCTGCCGACTTGCCGGATTGGGCGCGTATGGAGGCCGAACCGGCCGAAATGGACGTGCAAGATACGCCCGCCGCAGCCCCGGATCGCTTGGGCGACGATCCCCGCTGGGCCGATGCCGCCGAGGCCGAGATCCGGCGTGAGCTGGAGGATGAGGCAACAGCCTCTGCCTTTGCCCGCTTTGCCGATGATGATCTGGATGAGCGGCCGTTTGACGAAGACATGCTGCGCGATCTGGTGCGCGATATCATCCGCGAGGAATTGCAGGGTGCCTTGGGCGAACGCATCACCCGCAATGTCCGCAAGCTGGTGCGCGCCGAAATCGCCCGTGCTTTGGCTGTGCGCGATTTCGAATAATGTCGATCCCGCGCGCAGTTGCGCGCTGCTCTTAAGCGATCAACGCAACGAAAAACGCGCCCCTTGAGGCGCGTTTTCTATTCTGTCTATGCAGAGACGATGATCAGGCAGCTTCAGCCTGATCAGCCTCAAGCGCGTGACGCCGCTCAGATTCCTCGCGCGACAGCGCCACAGAGGTGCGCACGCCTTTGGCGACGAAATCCATCAGGCCCTTCACGACCCGCTCATTTGGGTCGATCCCGGCGCAGGACAGCACTTCACGCCCGTCACGCGACCGCGCCCAACGGGCGATCTGTTCCGGCCCGTTGCCATACTTCTTGTCATCTGCAATCGCATCATCGAGCGCAGCAAGGACCACGGCAGCGAAAAGCTTGCGCGCCCGCTGGCCTTGTTCGTAATTGAAGGCGGTGCCATCAACGAAATCGAGCATCTCGTCGTTTCCTGTTCTTGTCTTGTCTTTTCTGGCGTCCGGCGAATATGACCATTTGGTCACGATTCGGTATTGTTCTTTTAACAGGACTGCCATGCATTTGCCGCATGTCTTTCCTGTATCGGTACAATATATCGTCGGCTTGCCTTGGATATGCCTGCAAGATATAGGCCACATTCAGAATTCTTCAACCATTTCCGCCATAATCCGGACACCCACCGACATGCCCAAGATCAACGGTAACGAAATCAAACCCGGCATGGTGCTGGAACATGACGGCGGCCTCTGGGCGGCGGTCAAGGCCAACCATGTGAAACCGGGCAAGGGCGGGGCCTTCGCGCAGGTGGAACTGAAGAACCTGCGCGATGGGCGCAAGCTGAACGAACGGTTCCGGTCGGAAGACAAGGTCGAAGAGGTGAAGCTGGAAAACAAGGACCAGCAGTTCCTTTATGAAACCGATGGCCGCCTGGTGTTCATGGATGCCGAAACCTATGAACAGATCGAACTGGATGCCGAACTTCTGGGTGACCGCCGTCCGTTCCTTCAGGACGGCATGACCGCCACCATCCGCTATTACGGCGATGAGGCGCTGGCCGTGACCCTGCCGCAAAAGGTGCGCTGCCGGATCGTGGAAACCGAACCGGTGGTGAAAGGCCAGACGGCGGCAAACAGCTTCAAGCCCGCGATCCTGGATAACGGCGTGCGGATCATGATTCCCCCCTTCATCGGGCAGGATGAGGAAATCATCGTCCATACCGAATTGATGGAATATTCCGAACGCGCCTGAATGGGTTGCGTTTCTGTGAAAGGGCCGGTCATCGTGACCGGCCTTTTCCTTTTGCGTGGCCTTTGGCATGATTGGAAGGCAAGTGAAGGGGTATGCCTGTGGTGCCGGAAATCGACGTCAGCCTGACCACGATCAGCCCCCGCATCCATCGCCTTGCCCCCGTGATCCGCTCCATCCTCGCGCAGGACCTGCTCCCCGCGCGGGTTCTGATCCACCTGTCGCGCGCGCCCTATCTGCTGGATGAAGGCATCACCGACCTGCCCGCCGATCTGGCAGCACTGGTCGATGGCTCCCGCGTGCAGGTCGTCTGGGTCGAAAACACCGGTCCCTATCGCAAGATCCTGCCTTGGGCGGCGGCGCATATCGGCACGGATCGTTGGGTGGTCACGGCGGATGACGACACGCTCTATCCCCCCGATTGGCTTGCGCGGTTGGTGGCCGCAAGGCAGGCGACAGGTGCTGTCACGGCCTGGAGCGGACACCCGATTGTCCTGAAGGGCAGCCGCGTTGCGGGCTATGGCCGCTGGTTCGGCGCGGCTATGCCTGATGGCCCCGCGCTGCGGCTGCTGCCCATCGGCAAGGACGGGGTGCTGTATTCCGGCCGCGATTTCCCACCCGAGATGATGGATATCGCCACCGCCCAATCCATCGCCCCCACGGCGGATGATCTCTGGCTGCGCTGGCACATGGCTCGGCTTGGCGTGCTGGCACAGGTGGTGGGGCAGGGGGCGGCCTTGCCCGAAGTGGCCAAGGGCGGCCCCAGCCTGTGGCGCGCCTTCAACCGCGAAGGGGGCAATGATGCCGTGGTGGCCGCGCTCGAGGCGCATTTCGCTGCAACCTACGGCTGGACGATGGCCAAGGCCTGAAGCCGCAGGCGATCAGCCCGGCTGATCCGCGTCCAGCATCACCACTGCGTCCCCCGCCTGCATCGGCCCCGTGGCCCGGTCCAGCCGCAGATAGGCGATCGCCCGGTCGCCCGACCGCGTGAACAGCGTCCCCGCAGGCTTGCCCCCCGCCGTGATCTCATCGCCGAACCTCGCCGCGCCGTTGACCTGCACCCGGACCAGCCCCTTGCGAAGCTCGGTCTTGTGCTTCATCCGCGCGGTCACTTCCTGCCCGACATAGCAGCCCTTGCGGAAATCGACGCCGTGCAGCCGCTCGAACCCGGATTCCAGGATATAGCTGTCATCGACCACCAATTCCCGCGCCGTTTCCGGGATCACATGCGCCACGCGGATGGCATCCCAGGCGATGCCGGGCGCCATCCCCGGCGTTTCGCGATAGGCCCGCCATCCCAGCGCCGGGTGGCGCGGATCGGGCAGCGCATCGGCAGGCACATCCCCCAACCCGCGCTGCACATGCAGGGCGGCGGGCGCAAATTGCACATCTGCGCGCAGGCGATACATCGTCAGCCGCCGCAGCGTGGCGTCCGCCAGCACTTCGGGCAGGTCAAGCAGCAGCGCATCACCGGACCGCACCACGAAGAAATCCGCCAAATACTTGCCCTGCGGCGTCAGCAGCGCGGCCCAAACGATGCCCGGCCCCTTGCCCAGCGGCAGCACGTCATTCGACACCAGCCCCTGCAGGAAGGGCAGCACATCCGCGCCGGTCAGCGCCACCACCCGCCGATCTGTTGCCGCCTCGCCCGTCATCGCCGCCTCCTGTAGCCCCAAGATGGGCGGTCAGTCCTTGAACTGCAACGCGTGCAGCCCCGCATAAAGCCCGCCGCGTGCGATCAGCTCGTCATGGCGGCCCTGTTCCACCACGCGGCCCCGGTCCATCACCACGATCTTGTCGGCCTCGCGCACGGTCGACAGGCGATGCGCGATCACCAGCGTCGTGCGCCCCTTGGCCAGCGTGGCCAAAGCCGCCGCCACCGCTGCCTCGGATTGCGCATCCAGGGCCGACGTTGCCTCATCCAGCAGCAGCACGGGTGCATCCGCGATCAGCGCGCGCGCAATCGCCACGCGCTGCCGCTGGCCGCCCGACAGGGCCGATCCGCGCGGCCCTGCGGGGCTGTCCAGCCCGGCGGGCATCCCCGCCACCACATCGGACAGATGCGCCGCCCGCACGACGTTGGACAGGTGATCGGGCGAAATCCCGTCGCGCCCCATCACGATGTTCTCGCGCAGGGATTCGTCGAACAGCGCCGTATCCTGCGACACGGTGGCGAACAGCGACCGCTGGTCGGGCAGGGTAAAGCCGCGCACATCCTGCCCGCCGATGCGGATTACCCCGGCATCGGGTTCGGCCAGCCCCGTGAGAAGATGGAACACCGTGCTTTTGCCCGCGCCCGATGGGCCGACGATGGCGGTCATCTTCCCCGCTTCGGCGGTAAAGCTCAGCCCGTTCAGCACCGGCACACCGGGATAGGCGAAATGCACATCCGCTAACTCGATCCCCGGCACCCCTTCGGGCAGCACAGCCCCCTGCACCGGGCGATCCTCGGATGTATCGGTGTCCAGCAACCGGAATATCCGCTCAAGGCTCGCTGCCGCGATCTGCCAGGTGCCCGCCAATTCGCCCAAGCGGCGGATTGGCTGAAAGGTCAGCGTCATGGCGGTGAAGAACGACATGAACTCCCCCACCGTCCGCTCACCTGACGCCACCTCGCGCCCGCCCAGCATCAGCACGGCAAAGAAACCAACCCCGGTGACAATGTCGATCATCGCAGGCATGGTCTGCGCCGCGACCACCGCCTTGGTATAGGTACGGTTCAACAGGCGCACGATCTGCATGAAACGCCCGGTCTGATACACCTCCTGCTGGTTCAGCTTGATCGCGTTCACGCCATGAAAAATCTCATCCAGCCGGGTGGAGCGTGCCGCCGCCGCATCGCGCATCTGCGCCGATTTGCGCCGCAGATAGCGTTGCAGCACCACAGATGGCACGATCAGCAGTGGCGCCCCTACCAGCGCGGCCAGTGTCCAGCGCCAATCGATCCCGATGGCCACAACGAATAGCCCGATCAGCGCCACCAGATCGCGCCCGGCCCCGACGATCACAGTCTGCCAGATTCCCTGCACCGCGCCGGTATCGCCCTGCACCCGGTCCATCAATGCGCCGGGCGGGTTGCGCTGAAAGAAACCACCATCCTGTTTCAGGATATGGCGTAACATATCCACCTGCATGGCCGAGGCGATACGGATCGAGATGATCGTCAGCAGCGACCGCGACACCACCGTCGTCACCGCCCGCAGCAGGAACAGGCTCAAGATCGCGACGCCCACCCAGATCAGCGACGCCTCGCCCCCCGGCGCAAAGACGGAATCGAACAGAGGCTTGATCATCCAGGACAAAAGGCCAAGCGTGCTGCCCTCAATCGACATCACAATGAAGGCCACCGCCATCAGCCAGACATGCGGTCGCAGATACCCCGACCACAGCCGCCCGAACAGCGGGCGCGAGGCATAGGCCGGATCGCCATCGCCCGTCCGGTCGATGGGTTCGCTGACATGCGCCTTGTCGGTTGCAATCTGCGGATCGGGCACGGGGCAGGGCGGCCTTTGCTGGGCGGGCCCCGCAGCGGGGCCGGTTAGAAATCGTGACTAGCGCGATTGCGGTCCATGGGCAAGCAACCCTCCCGCGCGGCGGTCTGGTTGACCTTCCGCGCAGGCAGGCATAGCCATTCGTTCAAACGCGCGGAGATGATGATGACGCTTGCCAACGGCCGCCCCTATCTTGCCATCCCCGGCCCGTCGGTCATGCCCGACAGGGTGCTGTCGGCCATGCACCGGGCCGCGCCGAACATCTATGACGGCGCGTTGCCTGCGATGGTGGAAACGCTCTGGCCCGATCTGCGCCGGGTGGCGGGAACGACGCAGAATGTGGCGCTTTATATCGCCAACGGGCATGGCGTCTGGGAAGCGGCCAACATGAACCTCTTCTCGCGCGGCGATCGCGCGCTGGTGCTGGCGACTGGACGTTTCGGCCTATCTTGGGCGGAAAGCGTGCGGGCCTTGGGTGTTGAGGTCGAGGTGCTGGATTTCGGCCGCTCCACCCCCGTCGATTTCGCGCGGGTCGAGGCCGCGCTGCGCGCCGACAAGGCTCATACCTACAAAGCTGTGCTGACCACCCATGTCGACACGGCCAGCACGATCCGCACGAACATCCCGGCCCTCCGCGCGGTGATGGATGTCGTGGGCCATCCCGCGCTCTTGGCCGTGGATTGCATCGCCTCGCTCGGCTGTGACGAATTCCACATGGATGCCTGGGGCGTCGATGTCATGGTCGCGGCCAGCCAGAAGGGGCTGATGGTCCCGCCCGGCGTGGGCTTTGTGTGGTTTTCCGAAAAGGCGCGGGAGCGGTGCAAGACGTCGGACCTGCGCACCCCTTATTGGGATTGGACGCCGCGCGCGGATGGCACCGAATTCTGGCAGTTCTGGAACGGCACCGCGCCCACCCATCACCTGTTTGGCCTGCGCGAAAGCCTGACCATGCTTCTGGACGAGGAAGGCCTGCCCGCCGTCTGGGCGCGGCATGAGGTGCTGGCACAGGCCGTCTGGGCGGCCTTCGATTGCTGGTCTGCAGGCAATCCCGACATCGCGCTGAACGTGGCAGACCCGGCGCATCGCGGCAGGTCGGTCACGGCCGCGCGCTTTGGCGCGCCCCATGCGACCCGCCTGCGCGACTGGACGGAACACAAGGCAGGCGTCACGCTGGGCATCGGCCTTGGCATGGCCCCGCCCGGCGATCCTGCCTATCACGGCTTTCTGCGCGTGGCGCATATGGGGCATGTGAATGCCCATATGACACTCGGCGCGCTGGCGGTGATGGAGGCGGGGATGGTCGCACTGTCCATCCCCTTTGGCGCGGGCGGTCTGGCCGCTGCCGCCGCCGTTGTGGGCAAAGCGGCGGCCTAACCGCCGTTCTTCGCCAGCCAGTCGGTCATCCAGGCGATCTCGGCTTCCTGCGCGGCGATGATCTCCTGGGCGAGCTTTTTCACCTCGGCATCCTTGCCATGGTTCAGGACGACGCGGGCCATGTCGATGGCACCCTGGTGATGGGCGATCATGCCACGGATGAAATCCACATCCGCATCGCCGGTAAAGGGAATGTCCATCCCCGCATGCATCTTCGCGTTGGCCTCCATATAGGCCATTGTCGCGGCGGACTCGCTACCCGACATGTCATGTCCCGCATGGGCATCATGTCCCGCTTCCTGCGCCGCCGCGGTCAGGGGCAAAGCAAGCATCAGGGCAAGGCTGGCGGCGAGGGTCAGGTATTTCACGGCAGGCTCCGTTCAAAAAATCATTCTCGCCCAACTGTCCAACCTTCCGCCTGCAGGAAGGCAAGTCACGCTGGCGCGAGTTTGCAGCGGTTCTTTTGCAGGCACACTGGCCCCACTCTGCCCGAACGGCACCCAATGACTGCGCTGCCGCACAAGGAATAGGTGCTTATCCCCTTTGCTTGTGCGGCAATGCCGCCTATCCTGTGGATAACCAAGGAATGACGGACCCATGACACGCGCCACAACATGCGCCACATCACGTGCTCCCGGCCGCCCGGTGGTCGGTATCATCGGCAACATGAACCTGATCAATCAGGAATACCCGGTCCATGCCGGCGGCACCATGAATTCCGAGGCCGTGGCCGGAGTCGCAGGATGCCTGCCACTTATCATCCCCTCCGATCCGCGCTTCGTGACGGTGGATGAACTTCTGGACCTGTGCGACGGCTTCCTGCTGACGGGTGGTCGCCCCAATGTCCACCCCAGCGAATATGGCGAGGATGAAACCCCCGCCCATGGCTGCTTTGACCGCTGCCGCGATGCGATCGTGCTGCCGCTGATCCGCGCCTGCGTGGATCGGGGCCAGCCCTTCCTCGGCATCTGCCGGGGTTTTCAGGAAGTGAACGTCGCCATGGGCGGCACCCTGCATCCGGAAATTCGCGAATTGCCGGGGCGGATGAACCACCGCATGCCCCCCGACGGCACGATCGAGGAAAAATTCGCCCTGCGCCACCCCGTCCGCTTTGCCAAAGGCGGCGTCTTCCACCGCCTGATGGGCGCGGATGAGGTGATGACGAACACCCTGCATGGCCAAGGCATCAACCGCCCCGGCCCGCGCATCGTGATTGATGGCGAGGCCCCCGATGGCACGCCCGAAGCGATCTATGTCAAGGATGCGCCGGGTTTCACCTTGTCGGTGCAGTGGCACCCGGAATGGAATGCGGCGGGCGATCCCGTGTCGCGCCCGCTGTTCACAGCCTTTGGCGATGCCGTCGCCGGTTTTGCGGCCGCCCGGCGGGGCGCCCCGGTCGCCTTGGCCCGCCGGGCCTAACCCGCGCTCAACCCGTCAAACACCGCATCCAGCACAGCATGCGCAGCGCGCAAACGTGCCGGATCGGGGCGATCCGCGTCCGCCAGCCACAGAACCTGCGCCATCACCGCCCCGTTGAGCATATGGGCCACGGATTCGGGATTTAGGGTCGAAATCCTGCCTGCGGCAATCAGACGATCCAGATCCTCGACAATCGTTGCAAAGCCCGATGCCATCAGAATTTCCATCGCCCGTGCCCCCATGACAGCAGGCGCGTCGCGCAGCAGGATACGCGCCCGATCCGGGCGCAGGGCAAGATCCAGATAGGCGTGATAGCAGGCGCGCAGGGCGCGCCACGGGTCAGGCTCGGCGTCATAGATCAGGTCCAGTTCCAGCCCGATCTCGGCATCCACTGCACGAAAGACGGCCTCGAACAGCCCGGATTTGTTGGTGAAATGGTGATGCAGTGCGCCGCGCGTCACCCCGGCCTCAGCCGCCAACGCATCCAGCGAAACCTGCGCAAAGCCCTGTTCGGCAAAGGCGCGTCGTGCGGTGGCGATCAGCCGCGCAGCGGTCAGTTCCGCCGCTTCGGCGCGCGGGATCGGGCGGGTTTGGGACGTATGGGCTGTTTGCGGTCCAGTTGACATACGGGCCGTATCTGAGTTAGGGATTTGACATACGAACCGTATGTCAAACTGGAGCAGGTGGCAAGTGCTGCGGCGGGCAGGGATCAGCGCGATCTGGCATCAGGTGCCGGGCCTTGTTGGCCTTGCGCTGCCGATTGTCATTGGCCTTGCGGCATCGACGCTGATCGGGGTGACGGACTCGCTGATGCTCGCGCCATTGGGCGCGGTGCCGCTGGCGGCGGTCGGGCTGACAGGGGCGGTGGCCGTGCTGTTCTTTGCCGCGATCTATGGGCTTCTCTCCGCCCTGTCCGTGCGCATCGGCGCAGCCCATGGGGCAGGCGCGGGCCGCGACATCCCGGTGATCCTGCGGTCCGGCCTGGCGCTGGGCGCAGTGGTGGGGGGTGCGGCGGCAGGCATAATGGCGGTGATCTGGCCGCTTTTGCCCATGCTGGGCCAGCCTGAGGAAGTGCTTGCCGCCATGCCAGCCTATTGGGCCTACATCGCGGCCTTCATGGTGCCCTTCTCCATCTTGACCGCCTTCAAATCCGCCTTTGAGGCAGTGGAAAAACCATGGCTCGGCACTGCCTTCGCTTTTCTGGCGGTGATCATCAACGTGCCGCTGAATTATGCGCTGATTTGGGGCATTGGCCCCTTGCCGATGCTTGGGTTGACCGGAGCAGGGCTAGCGTCGTTCCTTTCCGAAGCCTTCGCTTTAGTCGCCGCCTTTCTGTGGTGGCGCTATGCGCCATCCATGCGGCGCCTGCGCCTGCGTCGCAAGGTGGCGCTTGCCGATATGCGGGCCACTGCGCGCGAGGGCGCGCCCTTGGGCATGATGTATGTGGTGGAAACCGCCGCCGTGGGCGTGGCCACGCTGATGATCGGGGCCTTTGGGACAATTGCTCTGGCGGGCAATCAGGTGGCGCAATCCATCGGCGGGCTTCTCTACATGCTGCCGCTCGGCGTTGCCGGGGCGGTAGCGATCCGCGTCGCGCAGGAACGCGGCGCGGGCAATGTCGCGGCCTTGCGCCCCATCGCCTATGCCGCGCTGTCGGTGGCGATGGTCTGGCTGGTTGGCGCGGCACTTGTGCTGGCCACGCAAGGCGCGGCCATCGCGCGGCTGATCACCGATGATCCTGAAGTCGTCGCCGTAGCGGCGGCGATCTTCCTTGCCTTCGCGCCAATGCAAATCTCTGACGGGGTGCAATCGGCCATGCTGGGCGCGTTGCGCGGCCTGTCCGATACAATGTGGCCTGCCGCCGTGTCTGCCATCGCCTATTGGGCGGTGTCGCTGCCGTTGGGCTATGGCATGGCACATTACATGGGTCTTGGCCCGGCAGGCATTTGGGCCGGGTTCATCATCGCCTTGGCGGGCGCGGGGGCCGCGCTGACATGGCGCTTTCAGCGTAGAACGCACTTGTTGGCGCAAACACCATTGGTCTAGATACGCCCAAGGTTACGCAACGGGAGGGGCGGATGAAACGGTCGCGCATCAACGACATCATGGCAGCGGCGGATGACATGATCCGCCATTATGGCTTTGTGTTGCCTCCCTTCGCCTATTGGAGCCCCGATCAGTTCAAGGCCCGCAAGGCTGATGCGCAAGCGATCATCGCCGCGCGCATGGGCTGGGACATCACAGATTACGGGCAGGGCGCGTTCGATGAGTTGGGCCTGTTCCTGTTCACCCTGCGCAACGGCAAGCTGGCCGATCTGCAACGCGGCGGCGGCATGTGCTATGCTGAAAAGCTGCTGATCTCGCGCAAGGATCAGCATTCGCCCTGCCACACCCACGTGATCAAGGCCGAGGACATCATCAACCGGGGCGGGGCCAAGCTGGCGGTGCGGCTGAACGGATCAAACCCCGATGGCAGCTTTTCCGAAACCCAAGGCGGCACGGTCTATTGCGACGGTGTCCCGCGTGCCTTCAAGGGCGGCGAAGTGATCCTGCTGTCGCCCGGGGAAAGCGTCACACTGCTGCCCGGCGACTGGCACGCCTTCTGGGGCGAGGGTGGCGATGTGCTGATTGGCGAGGTGTCGACGGTGAATGACGATGTCACCGACAACGTCTTTGTGTCGCAAAAGATCGGCCGCTTTTCGCAGATCGAAGAAGACGTCGCCCCCACCCACCTGCTGGTCGCCGATTACGACCGCTGGCTCGCCTGAAATTTAGCGCATGAAAAAGGGGCGCGACGGTTTCCCGTGGCGCCCCTTTTCTATTGCCAACCTTAGCCGTTGGCCGGCGGCGGGGTCTGCAGCGCAGCAGGCACGCCCTGCAGCAAGGGGTTGAATGTCGGCATTGCGGCGGGCACCACAACCGGGGCCGGCGCCACAGCAACCTTGGGCTTCGGCGCCGGTGGCGGCAGCACCAGACGGGTCGGATATTGCCCATCCCGCGTCAGAACCACGACCTTTTCACCACCTTGGATCCGGCTATAGAGATCAATCACATCCTGGTTGATCATGCGGATACAGCCCGAAGAGGCATTCCTGCCGATCGAACGCCAATCCGGCGTGCCGTGGATGCGATAGCCGTAGTCCACACCATTCGTCGTCAGATAGATCGCGCGCGCACCCAGCGGGTTCGTCGGGCCACCGGGTTGGCCATCCTTCCACTTCGCCAGTTTCGGATCGCGGGCGATCATTTCAGCGGGCGGGGTCCATGTGGGCCATTGCTTTTTCTCGTTCACAATGGCCGTGCCCGCCCATTCAAACCCGCTGCGGCCCACGGAAATCCCGTAGCGCAGCGCCTGATTCTTGCCGGTCACGTAATGCAGCACCCGTTGCGACGGGTTGATGATGATCGTCCCCGGCACTTCGCTCGTCTCAAAGTACACAGACTGGCGGCGGAACTGCTGCGGGATTTCCTCGACGGGCAGGGCAGGGATGTCGATGTTGGCATCCTTGGTGGCCAGATAGGCGCCTTGGACTTCCTTCACGGTGCCGGGCTTCACGGTCGCCGTGGAATTCGATGTCAACATGCCTTCGCCATGCGGGACGCAGGCAGACAGTGTAGCAGCCAGAACAGCAGCGGAGAGTGTCTTCAACAGCAGGGTCAAACGGGGGCGCATCAATTCATCGGTCCATATGTTCCGCAGGGCGAGCAGCGCCTGCACGGGTTTTCAGCGGTTAACCTATCTGTTGCAGGCGCTTGCGTCAAAGAGTCAAAGCGTCGTCCGCACCTGCCAAAGCTCGGGGAACAGCTGAACCTCCAGCATCCGTCGCAGATAAGCCACACCTGACGTGCCCCCGGTGCCGCGTTTGAACCCGATCACCCGTTCCACGGTGGTGACATGGTTGAATCGCCAGCGGCGGAAGTAATCTTCAAAATCCACCAGCTTCTCGGCCAGCTCATAGGCCTGCCAGTGCCGCTCCGGGTCGCGATAGACGATCTCCCACATTACCCGCACGCCATCATCGGCCACCCAAGGCGCAGTGATATCGCGTGTCAGCACAGCCTCCGGCACAGGCAAACCCAACCGCGCAACATGGGCCAGCGCCGCATCGTAAAGCGACGGTCGCGCCAGCTCTGCCTCCAGCTTTGCCAACAGGTCGGGACGGTGGGCATGGGGGCGCAGCATGGCCCCGTTGCGATTGCCCACCGCAAATTCGATCAGCCGGTATTGCCAGCTCTGAAAGCCCGACGATTGCCCCAGATCATCGCGGAACGTCGAATAATCCGACGGTGTCATGGTACGCAGCACATCCCATGCGGAATTCAACTGCTCAAAGATGCGCGACACGCGGGCCAGCATCTTGAACGCCTCGCGCGCCCGGTCGGCGCTGATCATCCGCCGCGCGGCGTCCAATTCATGCAGCGCCAGCCGCATCCACAATTCGGATGTCTGGTGCTGGATGATGAACAGCATCTCGTCATGCGCCTCGGTCAGGCAGTGCTGGGCATTCAGGATCTTGTCGATTTGCAGGTAGTCGCCATAGGACATGCGCCCGTCAAAGGACATTTGCGCGCCGTCGTCGGATGGGTTGAAAGGGCAGGTGGTCATGTCTCGGTCTCCATGTGCGGAACAAAGGGTTCAGGACAGGGACCATCTCTTTTGGTTCAACACGGACAGGCTGCCAATGCAGCGCCACAACGCGGCCCAATTGCCGCACCCTTTAAGCACGGGCGCCGGGCTCGCCGCACCAATCATGCCAGCACCGTCCGCATCGCGCGGCTCAACTCCAAGGCGCGCGTGATGTCCTTGTCGGGTTGGCCGGGAATGGTGGTCAGATCAGGGGCCAAAGTCCAGCCATGGCGGGCAAAGAAGGACTGGGCATAGCGGCTTGCGATCACGGTCATGTCTGTGATGTCGTGCAAACGGGCCTCGTCCATAAGCGCCGCATAAAGCCTGTCGGCCAGCCCAGTTCCCATGCGATCAGGCGAAACATAGGCCATGTTCAGATATCCCGTTCGCTCCAGCATGAAGAAACCGGTCAGACGGTCGCCCTCATCCGCGACAAGGGTGATATGCTCTGCCAGCCAGCTGCCCCAATCCTCTGGCATCGTCGCATCGGGCAGCCAGTCGGCGCGCTCGGCCTCGGAATAACGTGTGGCCGCACCGATCTGCACCGCCCGAACAAAAATGGCATGTGTCGCCCCGGCGTCTGACAGCAGAAAGGGGCGGATGCGGACCATCGGCTTATACCGCTGCCACGATATCCACCTCGGCCAGCAGCGCCGGGGATGCAAGGCCCGCCACGATCAACAGCGTCGCCGCAGGCAGCGGCCCATCCCCGATCCAGGCATCCCGCCGCGCGCGATAGGTGGCCACGGCCTCTGGTGTGTTCTGGGTCAGATAGACCGTCACCTTCACCAGATCGCCCCGCGTCATCCCAGCCGCTGCCAGCCCGGCATCGACATTGGCGAAACAGGCATCCAGTTGCGCCGCCAACCCATCGGCCACGCGGCCATCCGGATGGGTGCCGATCTGCCCCGCCAGATGCAGCCAGCGCGGCGCGCCCTCCACCAGCACGGCATGGGCATAGCGCGAGGCAGGTGCGGCGATGCCTTCGGGGTTCCAGCGGCGGATGGTGGTCATGGCGGTCCTCCCATGCGTCAGGTGACGCAGGCTTTTGTTTGCGTCAGGTGACGCGGGCCTTGGTTTTGTATTCTGGCCTGTCCCACAGCGCCTTGTCCATGACTTCGGCCAGAACGCCCACGGCAGCGCTGACATGGTCAAACGTGGTGTAAAGTGGCGTGAACCCGAACCGAAGAATATCCGGCGCGCGGAAATCGCCGATCACGCCCCGCGCAATCAGCGCCTGCATGATGGCGTAGCCCTCTGGGTGGCGGAAACTGACCTGCGACCCGCGCAAGCCCGGATCGCGCGGGCTGGCTAGCGTCAGAGCAGGGCAGGCGGCCTCCACCCCCTTGATAAACGCCTCGGTCAACTCGATCGACCGCGCGCGCACATCGGCCATGTTGGTCATGTCCCAGACATCCAGCGCTGCCTCCAGCGCGGCCAGTTGCAGCACGGGCGGCGTGCCCACACGCATCCGCTCCACCCCCCGGCCAGGGCGATAGCCAAGGTCAAAGGCAAAGGGGGATTCATGCCCCAGCCAGCCCGACAGCGCCGGTCGCGCAAGTTCCGCATGGCGCGGGGCCACATAAATGAAAGCTGGGCCACCGGGGCCGGAGTTGAGGTATTTGTAGGTGCAGCCCACCGCGAAATCCGCGCCCACCCCGGCAAGATCGACCGGCACCGCCCCCGCCGAATGCGCCAGATCCCACACCGTCAGCGCCCCCACCGCATGGGCCTTGGCCGTGATCGCCGCCATGTCATGCTTGCGGCCCGTGCGGTAATCCACCTCGGTGATCAGCGTCACGGCCACGGTGTCATCAATCGCGTCCAGCACCTCTTCCGGCGCGACCGTCCGCAGGGAATAGCCGTCGCCCAAAGTCCGCACCAACCCATCGGCCATATACAGGTCAGACGGGAAATTCCCGGTATCCGACAGGATCACCCGCCGCGCGGGGTTCATCTCAAGGGCCGAGGCCAGCGCCTGATAGACCTTGATCGACAGCGTATCCCCCATCACCACCGTACCGGGCTCCGCCCCGATCAGCCGCGCGATCCGGTCGCCCACACGGGCGGGCTGTTCCATCCACCCGGCCTTGTTCCACCCGGTGATCAGCATCTGGCCCCATTCCGCCTCCACCGCCTGCGCCACGCGCGCTGCAGCGGCTTTGGGCAACGGGCCCAGCGAATTGCCGTCCAGATAGATGATCCCCTCGGGCAGGACAAAAGCCGCCCGCGTGGCGGCGAAATCGGTGGTCATGGAAGTCTCCCTACAGTTGGGCGCAGAATGACCTGTCCCGCCGCCCGGCACAACCCGCCCACAATGCGGGCAAAGTGCCGGTTTCGGATGGCCAGCCGTCGAAAACCGTCCATTGGGGGCTTGCCATTCCCGGCACGGAACGGAACAAATCTCGCAACACTTCAGGAGACAACCCGCCCGTGTCGAAACTGATCGACCTGCCACCGATCTGGCTCGCCGCCTTTCTGGCGGCCGTCTGGGGGATTGACCGGCTTCTGCCGTTCAACCTCTTCGGCGCGCTGGGCGACATGCTGGCGGCAGGGCTCGCACTGATCGGGGCAGGGCTTTTCGGCGGCGCGATCCGGGCCATGGCGCGGGCGAAAACCACCGTGATCCCGCACCGCATCCCGCAGGCGCTGGTCACATCGGGCGTGTTCCGCCTCAGCCGCAATCCTATCTACCTTGGTGATGCGGCCTTCCTTCTGGCCGCCATTCTATGGTGGGATGTGCCTCAGGCGCTGCCGCTGGTGCCTGCCTTCATGGTTCTGATCCGCAACCGCTTCATAAGACAGGAAGAAGCGCGCCTGCGCGCAGGTTTCGGCGCGGCATTCGATGATTGGGCCGCCCGCGTGCGGCGTTGGCTGTGAGTCACCCGACAGTTTTTCCGGCAACAGTCGGAAAAGTTGCGGCAGGGGCTTTGAAATATTGTTGCGCGGTGATAGATGGCGCAGGGTTGAGCAACCGGATGCTGCATTGGCAGCGACAGACGGGGGAAAAAACGTGAAGATCGGGGCACCGAGAGAGATATTCGAAGGCGAGAACCGGGTGGCCATGACCCCCGATTCCGTGATCGCATTGGCCAAGCTGGGCCATACATCCGTGGTTCAATCCGGGGCAGGGGCCAAGGCCGGCTTTTCCGATGCCGCCTATGCCGCTGCCGGGGCCGAAGTTCTGCCCGACGCCAAGGCCGTCTTTGACGCCGCCGATGTGGTGGTCAAGGTGCGCGGACCCGAACCGTCCGAGGCGGCGATGCTCAAGCGCGGCCAGACCCTGATCAGCTTCTTCTGGCCCGCCCAGAATGAGTCGCTTCTGAAGCAGGTGGCGGATGCGGGCGCGACCGTCGTCGCCATGGACATGGTGCCGCGCATCTCGCGCGCACAGAAGATGGACGCACTGTCGTCCATGGCCAATATCGCGGGCTACCGCGCGGTGATCGAGGCTGGCAACAACTTTGGCCGCTTCTTCACCGGACAGGTCACGGCAGCGGGCAAGGTGCCCCCGGCCAAGGTTCTGATTGTGGGCGCGGGTGTGGCTGGTCTTGCCGCCATCGGCACGTCCGTTTCGCTCGGTGCCATCGTCAACGCCTTCGACGTGCGCCCCGAAGTGGCCGAACAGATCGAATCGATGGGCGCAAGCTTCGTCTATCTGGAATTCGATGCCTCCGAACTGCCCGACGGGGCCGCGACGGGCGGCTATGCCGCGCCCTCCAGCCCGGCTTTTGCCGCCAAGCAACTTGCCAAATTCCGCGAACTTGCGCCGGAAATGGACATCGTCATAACCACCGCCCTGATCCCCGGCCGCCCCGCGCCGAAACTGTGGACAGCGGATATGGTCGCGATGATGAAGCCCGGCTCGATCATCATCGACCTTGCGGCCGAACGCGGCGGAAACTGCGACCTGACGGTGGCCGATCAGAAGATCGTCACCGAAAATGGCGTGACCATCGTGGGTTACACCGATTTCCCCAGCCGGATGGCAACGCAATCCTCGACCCTTTACGCCACCAACATCCGCCACATGCTGACGGACCTGACCCCCAAGAAGGACGGCGTCATCCACCACAACATGGAGGATGACGTGATCCGGGGCGCGACCGTGGCCCATGAAGGCGCGGTCACCTATCCGCCGCCGCCGCCCAAGATTGCGGCCATCGCGGCGGCCAAACCCAAGGAAAAGGTCAAGGAACTGACGCCTGAGGAGAAGCGCGCCAAGGAAGTCGCCGCCTTCAAGACCCAGACCCGCAATCAGGTGGGCATGCTTTTGGGTGGTGGCGCGCTGATCCTGCTTGCAGGCATCTACACGCCCGCCAGCTTCATGTCGCACTTCATCGTTTTCGTGCTGTCAGTCTATGTCGGCGTTCAGGTCATCTGGAACGTCTCTCATTCACTGCATACCCCCCTGATGGCGATCACCAACGCGATCTCGTCGATCATCATCCTCGGCGCGCTGATGCAGATCGGGTCGGGCAGCTGGCTCGTCGTGATCCTTGCCGCGCTGTCGGTCTTCATGGCCGGGATCAACATTTTCGGTGGCTTCATGGTCACCCGGCGCATGCTCGCCATGTTCCAGAAGTCGTAAGGAGTAGCGCGCGATGGAATACGGATTCACCACCGCCGCCTATGTCGTTGCGGCTGTTCTTATCATTCAATCCCTTGGCGGGTTGTCGGGCCAGGAAAGTGCCAAGCGCGCCGTCTGGTACGGCATCTTCGGCATGGGTCTGGCGGTCGTCGCGACCCTAATGGGGCCGGGCGCAGGCAACTGGCTGATCTCTGTCGTGATGATCGCCGCAGGGGGCGCCATCGGCTGGGTCGTCGCACAGCGCGTGCAGATGACCGAGATGCCGCAGCTTGTGGCAGCCATGCACTCGCTCGTCGGTCTTGCGGCCGTGTTCATCGGCTATAACGCCGAAATCGAGATGGTTCGCATCGCCTCGCTCATCGCCGCAGGCGATGCCGATGGCCTGAACGCGCTGACCGGCTTCGCCCAGAAAGTCGCCGAAAAATCGGCGACCGAAATCAACATCCTGAAGATCGAGGTCTTCCTCGGCGTCTTCATCGGTGCGGTGACCTTCACCGGATCGGTCATTGCCTATGGCAAACTCGCGGGCAAGGTGGATGGCAAGGCCAAGAAACTGCCGGGCGGCCACGCGCTGAACGCGGGCGCGGCGATCCTGTCGCTGGTGCTTTTGGTGATGTACTTCCAAGGTGCCGGAAGCTGGGCACTGATCCTGATGACGCTGGCCGCTTTCTTCATCGGCTATCACCTGATCATGGGCATCGGCGGCGCGGATATGCCTGTCGTGGTGTCGATGCTGAACAGCTATTCCGGCTGGGCGGCGGCGGCGATCGGCTTCTCGCTCTCCAATGACCTGCTGATCGTGGTGGGGGCGCTGGTGGGCTCCTCGGGCGCCATCCTGTCCTACATCATGTGCAAGGCGATGAACCGCTCCTTCATCTCCGTCATCCTCGGCGGTTTCGGCGGCACCACCGGCCCCGCGATGGAAGTCACCGGCGAACAGATCGCCATTGATGCCGAAGGCGTGGCGGCGGCGCTGAACGATGCCGACAGCGTCATCATCATCCCCGGCTACGGTATGGCAGTGGCGCAGGCGCAGCAATCGGTGTCGGAACTGACCCGCAAACTGCGCGCCAAGGGCAAGAACGTCCGCTTCGCCATCCACCCGGTGGCAGGCCGCTTGCCCGGCCACATGAACGTGCTCTTGGCCGAGGCGAAGGTTCCCTATGACATCGTGCTGGAAATGGACGAGATCAACGATGACTTCCCCGAAACGGATGTCGCCATCGTCATCGGCTCGAATGACATCGTGAATCCCGCCGCACAAGAGGACCCCAACAGCCCCATCGCCGGGATGCCGGTGCTGGAATGCTGGAAGGCGAAACAGGTCTTCGTGTCCAAGCGCGGGCAGGGGACGGGCTATTCGGGGATCGAGAACCCGCTGTTCTTCAAGGAAAACACGCGGATGTTCTATGGCGACGCCAAGAAGAGCATCGACGCGCTGCTGCCGATGATCGAATAAGCGGGTCCACAAACGCCCGAAAATCCACCGAAGGCCCCGCGCATCTGCCGGGGCCTTCGGCTTTTCTGCAACATCCGCCCTGCATACCCCGGTATTCCAGCAAATCTCTGGAACAGGCGTCGCCTGCGTCCTACCTCGCTTGCATAGACTGACAGGACAGCCATGCCCACCGTTGCCGACCATCCCCTGCGCTACTCCCTCGTGAACGAGTTGCACGCGCGGCCCTTCCCCTCGCTCGAGGTGCCTTGCCACGCGGTCTACATCGCCTTCAAGGAACCGGTTGACGCCGCCAACCGTGACCGCGCTCGCGACCGCGCGCATCTCCTGTCGCTCCTGGATCGTCACGCCTCCGCCCATCCCCAACCGGATGCCACCCATTTCTCCGGCCCCATCGGGCGCCATGATTTGAAATGGGAAAGCCATACCGAGTTCGTCACCTATTCCGCCTTCGGCCCCGGCCTATCGGTGCGTCCCTTTGATCCGGCCGAGGCTGAGGTCTTCCCAGAAGACTGGCTGTCGACGGCACCCGGCAAACGCATCTGTTCCGTCCTGATCCGGGTCGAGGAACTGCCCGAGGATGACGAGTCCGTCATGGCCAAGCTGGAAGACTGGTTCGTTCCCGAAAGCCTCGCCGTCAGCCGCGTGGTGGATGGCGCGGCCATCGTCGCAGGTGATTTCCGCATCGATCCCGCCGGTCACATGCGCTTTGCCGTCTTCGTCCGCCCAGGTACCGGCTCGCGCCGCGTGGGCCGCATCGTGCAGCGCCTGTGTGAGGTGGAAACCTACCGCTCCATGTCCATGCTGGGCCTGATGCGTGCGCGGCAGCTAACCGGACGGCTGAACGCCCTTGACCCCAAGCTGATGGAACTGGTCTCGGCGCTCGACACATCGGAACGCTCGCCCGAGGCGGCCTTGCACGAACTGCTGACCATTTCCTCGGAACTTGAAAGCCTCGCCGTGCAATTCTCCTTCCGCTTCGGCGCCACCGCGGCCTATGAGGCAATCGTCAACCAGCGGATTGAGGTGATGCGCGAACAGCGCATTCAGGGCCGCCAGACTTTTGGCGAATTCATGATGCGCCGCTACGATCCCGCAATGCGGACGGTGAAATCCGCCGAGGCGCGGTTGAAAAGCATGGCCGAACGGGCCCAGCGCGCGGCGGAACTGCTGCGCACCCGCGTCGATGTGGAACGCAGCGCCCAGAACCAGAAACTGCTGGAAAGCATGGACAAACGCGCCGATCTGCAATTGCGCCTGCAACGCACGGTCGAAGGCCTGTCAACGGTCGCTATCAGCTATTACGCCGTGAACCTCGCCGCCTATGCGCTCGAACCACTGGCGCATCAGGTGCATCTGTCCCATGGCGCGCTTTTGGCGATCCTCACCCCCATCGTCCTCGTGGGCGTCTGGCTGATGGTCCGCCGCATCCGCAACCATTTCGACTGACCGCGCCTATATCTTCTCTGGGAAAATATCCTCGGGGATGAATGGGCCGCAGGCCCAGAGGGGGCAGACAGCCCCCTTCTTCTTTTCACTGCAAAGCCCGCCCTTTACCGACCGCGAATCCGCGGGTCCAAAGCATCGCGCAATCCATCGCCAATATAATTCACGCTCAGCACCGTCAGCGAAATCGCCAGACCGGGCCACATCACCCGCTCCGGATAGGTGCGGATCTCGGCGATCCCGTCATAAAGCAGCCGCCCCCACGTCGGAAAATCCGGTGGAAAGCCAAGGCCCAGGAAGGACAGCACCGATTCCGTGATGATTGCCGCCGCAATCCCCAGCGTCGCCGCCACCAGCACGGGCGACAGCACATTGGGCAGGATGTGCCGCGTGATGATCCGGCGCGACGGCGTGCCGATGGACCGCGCCGCCAGCACGAACTCGCGCTCCTTCAACGCCAGCACCTCGCCCCGCACCACGCGCGCCGCCTGCATCCAGCTAGTCAGCCCGATCGCCATAACGATCAGCAGGAACGTCCCCAGACGCGGCCCAAGCACGCCCGCGATGGGATCGCGGAACAGAAAGATCATCACCAGCAGCAAGGGCAGCAGGGGCAGGGCAAGGAACAAGTCCGTCAACCGCATCAACAGCCCGTCCAGCCGCCGGAAATAACCCGCGATCACCCCCACGGTGGTGCCGATGAAGATGGCGACCAGCATCGCGACCATCCCAACCGCCAACGAAATACGGCCCCCAAACATCATCCGCGCCAGCATGTCGCGGCCCAGCTGATCGGTGCCCAAAGGATGCGCCAAAGACGGCCCCTGATTGCGCATCTTGAACATCTTCACCGTGTCGCTTTCGATGAAGTTCGGGTCGATCCGCCAGATCAGCGGCCCGACCAGACAGAACAGCGCCAGCGCCCCCAGCATCACCAGCGCCATCATCGCGCCCTTGTGCTTGCGGAACTGCGCCCAGACATCGGCCCAAGGCCCGCGCACCCGCTCGGCCATTGTCACTGCCGCTGTCGCGGATTCGGGGGCTGACTCAGTCATAGCGGATCCTCGGGTCAAGGATGCCATAGAGGATATCGGCAATCAGGTTGAACATCACAATCAGCACCGCAAAGATGAAGGTCACGGTCTGCACCGTGGGCAGGTCCGACACGTTGATCGCCCCGATAAGCGCCGCCCCGATCCCGTTGATCTTGAAGATCTGCTCGGTCACGATGGCCCCGCCGAACACCGTAGGCAGGCCCAGCGCGATGACCGTCACCACCGGGATCAGCGAATTGCGCAGCACGTGCTTCAACAGGACCTTGCCTTCGCCCATCCCTTTGGCCCGCGCCGTGCGCACATAATCCTGTCCCAGATTTTCCAGCACGGACGACCGGGTATAGCGGCTGATCTCGGCCGCGTTGAACAGCGCCAGCACAGTGACAGGTAGCGCCATCTGCAGAAGCATCGTCTTGAAACTCGCCCAATCCGTCACGTCCAGATTCGTGTCATAGATCGTCGGAAACCAGCCAAGGTTCACCGCGAAGATCAGGATCAGGATATTGCCGGTAAAGAAGGTGGGGACCGAAAACCCCGCCATGGCAAAGAAAGTGCCTGCCTGATCGAACCACGAATATTGCCGATAGGCGGAATAGATGCCGATGGGCAGCGCGATCAGCACCCCGATCAGATAGGCCGTCCCGACCACGGTCAGCGTCTGGGGCAGGCGTTCCCCGATGATCTGGAACACCGGCACCTTGGATTGCCAGCTGATGATCCGCTGCGCGCCCTGCGCGAAATCTGTGCCAAACAGATTGTCGATGCCGTACAAAGGCTCGATCCAGAAGAACTGCTTCAACCACAGCAAATAGCGCACCATCACCGGTTGGTCGGCCCCCATCGCCGCCAGCATCTTCTGCCGTACTTCAGGCGGCACGGTCAGTGGCACATCGGAAAGCGGGCTTCCCGGCGCCAGATCCACAAGCAGAAAGATCACAAGGCTGATCAACAGCAGCGTCGGTATCGCCGCAAGCAACCGCCGGATGGTGAATGAAAGCATGAACGTCCTGTCTGCTGTGGCCGAGTGAACGCAGAGTAAGCGAAGGGCGCGGCAGGGAAGACCCCCGCCGCGCCCCAGATCATGATCCGCTTATTTCACGCGGGTCCAATCCTGCGCGTTCCACAGTTCGGTATCCCACGAATTCATGATGAACCCGTCCAGCGTGTTCGACTTGGCCGAGAACCGGCCGCGATCCACCAGAGGGATGATCACGTTCGTGTCCTTGGTCAGCATGTCGTTCATCTTCATGACCAACGCACCGCGCGCCTCGATCCCTGCCGTCCCCGACAGTTCCTTCAGCAACGCGTCATAGGCCGGGTCGCAGAAGCGGTTGATGTTCTCGCCCTGCCACTGGTTGTCCGGACCCGGGATCTTGTCGCAAAGATACTGCGCCATATAGGGCTCGGCATCGGTGCCATCGAAGTTGTTGGCGTACATTTCCACGTCCGCATAGAACTTCTGGAAGGTGTCGGGCGATGCCGCATCCCCGCCAAAGAACACCGAAGGATCAATCGCCTTCAGCTCCACTTCCACGCCCAGCTCATTCCACCAGCCCTTGACCAGCGCCTGGAAATCCTGACGCACGGGGTTAACGGTGGTCTGGTACACAAGGCTCAGCTTCTTGCCGTCCTTGTCGCGGATGCCGTCGCCATCGCTGTCGGTCCAGCCCGCGCCTTCCAGCAGGGCCTTGGCACCGTCCATGTCCTGCGTCAGGCAGCCTGTGTTGTCCGATGCTTGGAAAGCCGGGGCCGGCACAAGGTTGCAGGTCGGGCGACCTGCGCCGCCATAGCCCACATCCACCAGCGTCTGGCGGTCAATCGCCATCGACAGCGCCTTGCGGACATTCGCGTCGCTCAGGATCGGGTGCGGATGCTTGACCGTTGACCGCTCGCCTTCCGGCAGGGCCGGGTCAGGGTTGGTCATGTTGATCTCGATCCGCTCCACCAGCGTGCCGAAGGCGTTGACAAAGGTGCCCTTGCCGCCGGCTTCCATCTGGGCTTGCTGCTCGGGGTTGATCTGGGTGTTCCAGGCATAGTCGAACTCGCCCGTCTCCATCACCGCCGAAGCCGCCGCCAGCGCATCGCCGCCGCCTTTCAGCGTCACCTTGGCAAAGGCGGGCTTGGCTGCGTCGCGATAGTTCGGGTTGGCTTCCAGCGTCACCACGTCATTCACCTTGAAATCGGTGACGATGAAGGGGCCGGTGCCGATGGGCTTGGAGTTCTGCTCGGTGCAGCTTGCCGCCGCTGCGCCAAGGCAAGCCTCGAACTGCGCCTTTTGCAGGATCGGCGCGGTGCCGCCCGTGAAGGGCTGATAGGGATAGGGCTTCGGCCCTTCGAACTTGACCACCACAGTCAGGTCATCGGGCGTGTCGATGGACGCGACGCCTTCATATTTCGCGCCTTGTGCGCAGCCACCTTCGGGATGGGTGCAATATTCCCAGGTGAACTTCACGTCGGCCGAGGTCACGGGCGTGCCATCCGACCACAGCAGACCTTCCTTCAGCTTCCACGTGATCGAGGTCAGGTCAGCCGCGACGCCGCCATTCTCGACGGTCGGGATTTCCACCGCCAATCGCGGGAACATTTGGCCATCCTGGTCAAAGCCGGCCAGCGGCTCCAGCACCAGCGACCCGGCCTCCACGTCCTTGGTTCCGGACGACAGATAGGCATTCAGCACCGAGACGGCCTGGTAATAGAATACCTTGACCTCGCCATCGGCGCCCCGTTCAGCATGGGCTGCCGGGGCCAGCGCAAAGGCCGCCGCAGCGCCCAGAAGGGCGGTTCTGAATTTCATGTGACTTCTCCTTGTTGGTTGTGCTCGCGCACCTCGGCACCGGGCGATACGTGCCCCCCGGCATTGTTCGGGCTGACCAGATGGCAGGCGACAAAGCGCCCGGCTTCCACCTCGATCAGTTTCGGCTCGACATCGCGGCAGACCGGCATCACCACCGGGCAGCGCGTGCAGAAATTGCATCCCTTGGGCGGGTTGGCGGGCGATGGCACATCCCCCGTCAGGATGATGCGCTGGCGCGTCGCCTCCAGCGTCGGGTCAGCCTCCGGCACGGCGGACAGCAGCGCCTTGGCATAGGGGTGCAGCGGGCGGGCATAAAGCGCCTCGCGCGGTGACAGTTCCGCGATTTGGCCCAGATACATCACTGCCACCCGGTCCGCGATATGGCGCACCATCGAAAGGTCATGGCTGATGAACAGATAGGTCAGCCCCAGCGTATCCTGCAAATCCTCCAGCAGGTTCACCACCTGCGCTTGAATGGACACGTCCAGCGCGGCGATGGGCTCATCGCAGACGATGAATTTCGGGTTCAGCGCCAGAGCGCGGGCAATCCCGATGCGTTGACGCTGCCCGCCAGAAAACTCATGCGGATATCGGTTGGCAAAGCGGCGGTTCAGGCCGACCTGATCCATCAACTCATGCACTCGCGCGGTTTTCTTCTCATCCGACCAGTCGGTATGTTCGTCCAGCGGCTCACCGATGATTGCCGCCAGCGTCATGCGCGGGTTAAGGCTCGCCTGCGGGTCCTGGAACACCATCTGCATCGTGGGCCGCTTGCGGCGCAGCGCATCGGGCGACAGCGTCGCCACATCCTCGCCGTCGATCACCACCGACCCGCCGGTCAGTTCATACAGCCGCAGCAGCGCCCGGCCCACGGTGGATTTGCCGCAACCGGATTCGCCCACCAGACCAAGGGTTTCGCCCGGATAGATGTCAAAACTTACCCCATCCACGGCCTTCACCGCGCCCACCTTGCGGCGCAGGATGCCGGCATAGATCGGGAAATGCATCTTCAGGTCGCGCACCCGCACCAGCGGCTCAGCCTGCGTCACGCGCCCCCCGTCAGCCATGGGTCACCTCCGCGCTCCAATGGCAGGCCACGTCATGGCCTTGCCCCACGGGTTTGCCATCTACCGCCCGGCGCAGCGGGTTTTCGGTCTCGCACCGCCCATGCACATGGGCGCAACGCGCACGGAAGGGGCAGGCGACTGGCGCCCCCGACAGGATCGGCGGCTGGCCCTGAATGACCTCCAGCCGTGCCGCGCGTTCCCCGGTCAGCGACGGCACGGTTTTCAGCAGCGCGCGGGTATAGGGATGCTGGGGGTTGGCGAACAACTCCTTCACCGGAGCCTGTTCCACCACTTGGCCGCCATACATCACCATCACCCGGTCCGCGATGCCCGCGATCACACCCAGATCATGGGTGATCCAGACAATTGCCATGCCCAGCTTCTGGCGCAACTCCTTGACCAGTTCGATGATCTGCGCCTGAATCGTCACATCCAGCGCCGTCGTCGGCTCATCCGCGATCAGCACATCGGGATCACAGGCCAGCGCGATTGCGATCATCACCCGCTGCCGCATCCCGCCCGAAAACTGATGCGGATAGGATTTCAGCCGCTTTTTTGCATCCGGTATCCCGACCAGCGCCAACAGCTCTGCCGCCCGATCCTCGGCCTGGGCCTTGGTCATGCCCATATGCTTGATCAGCGGTTCCATGATCTGATTGCCGACGTTGAACACCGGGTTCAGACTGGTCATCGGGTCCTGAAACACGAACCCCACCTTCGCACCCCGCACCGCCTGCAAATCGCGGGGGCTGAGCTTCAGCAGATCCCGCCCGCCCAGCAATACCTCACCCGCACGCACCTCGGCGGGGGGCGAAGGCAGCAGTCCGATCAGCGACATCATGGTGACAGACTTGCCCGATCCGCTTTCCCCCACCACGCCCAGCAATTCGCCCGGACGCAGGTAAAAGCTCACGGAATTCACGGCATGAATCTCACCGCCGCGGGTTCTGAAAACGGTTTTGAGACCCCGCACATCGAGGACAGGTTCCGCCCCATCGGGCATATGCAGACCCCCCAAGGTCACCGGTTTGTTCTTGTTTTTCGGATGCAACTTTGTGCTGTCACCCGGCGTGTTCAGGCGAGTGTTAGAGATTTTTGACAATGCCGCAAGCCGCTTGTTCACCCTGACCTTGCGTCATCAGGTGACGCCTTGACCACCCGGCCTTCCGCCGCCAGTTTGGTCGCATCGCACAGGAAAGCATCGCATGCCCGCCGTCTCGCCCCTTTCGCCCCGCGAAATCCTTGATCAACTGGTCAAATTCCCCACCGTCAGCCGCGACACCAACCTTCCGCTCATCGACTGGGTGCAGGATTACCTTTCCCTGCAAGGCATCGACTCCCATCGCCACTGGAACGAAGACCGGACCAAGGCCGCGCTGTTCGCCCATGTCGGCCCGTGGGAAGAGGGGGCGGTCGTGCTGTCCGGCCATACGGATGTGGTTCCCGTGGATGGCCAGATTTGGACATCCGACCCCTGGACTGTGACCGAACGCGACGGCCGCCTCTACGGGCGCGGCACCTGCGACATGAAGGGGTTTGATGCCCTTTCCCTCTGGGCGCTGGTTGAGGCGCATCATCGTGGCGTGAAACGCCCGCTCCAGATCGCGCTGTCCTATGACGAAGAGGTGGGCTGCACCGGCGCCCCCCCGATGATTGCCGCCATGCAGGGCGTGCTGCCCAAGGGGGCTGCGGCCATCATCGGCGAGCCGTCCTTGATGAAGGTGATCAACGGCCACAAGGGCGGCACAGGTTTCCACGTCCATGTCAAAGGGTTCGAGGTGCATTCCTCGCTTCTGCCCTATGGCGTCTCCGCCATCATGGAAGGCGCGCGGCTGATTGGGTGGGCCAATGACCGCAACGCATGGATCCAGTCCCAACCCCGCAGCGCTCAGGCGCTGCCCTTTGATCCGCCCTTCACCACGCTCCATGTCGGCATGATATCGGGCGGCACCGCGCATAACATCACTGCTGCCGATTGCCGTTTCGCGCTGGAAATGCGCGTTGTGCCGGGGGAAGAGGTCGAAGCCCACGCCCAGGCTTTCATCGCCGAAGTCGCCCGCCTTGAGGGCGCCATGCAGGCAATCCGCCCCGAATCCGCCATCCATCTGGACCGCTTCTTCGGTGTGCCGCCCCTGACCCCGGAAGAGGGGGGCGCGGCCGAGGCGCTGGCCCGCCGCCTGACTGGCGACAACACGTCGGGCGTCGTGTCCTATGGCACCGAAGCCGGGCAGTTCCAAGAGGCGGGCTATTCCGCCGCCATCTGCGGCCCCGGCGACATCGCGCAGGCCCACCAGGCCGATGAATGGCTGGCCCTGTCGGAATTTCAGGCGGGTCACCGCTTCATGCACCGCCTGCTGGATGAGCTTGCCCGATGATGCGCTTTCCGATCTCTGACGCCTCTCCGATCCGCTTCCCCGGCCCGCCACCTGCCGCCTGCGATGTGGTGGTGCTTGGCGGTGGCGTCATCGGGGTGATGACGGCATGGTTCCTCGCCGAACGCGGCCTCAAGGTCACGCTTTGCGAAAAGGGTCGCATCGCAGGCGAACAATCCAGCCGCAATTGGGGCTGGATCCGCCAGCAGGGCCGTGACATGGGCGAATTGCCCATCATGATGGAAAGCCTGCGCATCTGGAAATCGCTGGCGCAGGAATTCGGCGAGGCGCTGGGCTTCCGTCAGGAAGGCGTCCTCTACCTCGCCAAGACGGAGGCCGAGGTCGCGCGGTTCGAGGCGTGGCTGGCGGATGCCAAACCCCACGGCGTCGACACCCATATGATGACCGCAGGCGCGGTGGCGGAAAAGCTGAAAGGCAGCGCCAAGGGTTGGGTCGCAGGCCTGCACACGCCATCGGACGCACGGGGCGAGCCGTGGCAATCCGTGCCCTTGTTGGCCGAAGGCGCTGTCGCGCGTGGCGCGGTGCTGGTGGAACACTGCGCCGTGCGGCGCTTGGATGTACAGGCCGGCCGGGTGACGGGCGTGTTCACCGAACAAGGCCGCATCGCCTGTGATCAGGTCGTGGTCGCTGGCGGTGCATGGTCGGCGCTGTTTCTGCGCGCCGAAGGGGTATATATTCCGCAACTCTCCGTCCTCGCTTCCGTCGCTGCGACCGAACCGATGGCCGAGATCTTCGCCGGCAATGCCTGCGACGACGATTTCGCCTTTCGCCGCCGTCAGGATGGCGGCTATTCCATCGCGCCGGGAGCGGGGCATGACTTCTGGATCGGCCCCGACGCATTCCGCGACCTGCGGACCTATCTGCCGGTTCTCAAGAAAGATTTCCGCTCCACCAGTTTTCGCCCCATGGCCCCAAAGGGCTATCCCGATGCCTGGGGTACGAAGCGCCGGTGGGGCGGGGATGAGGTATCGCCCTTTGAAGGTATCCGCGTCCTGAACCCCGCGCCGAACATGGACCGGATCGCAAAGGTCCAATCCGCCTTTGCGCAGGCCTTCCCCGCCATGGGCCGCCCCCGCCTGCGCGCGGCCTGGGGCGGGATGATCGACACCATGCCCGATGTCGTGCCGGTGGTGGACCGTGTGGCGGCCCTGCCGGGCCTGACCATCGCCACGGGGATGAGCGGCCACGGCTTCGGCATCGGCCCCGGCATGGGCCGGGTGGTGGCCGATCTGGTGGCCGGGGGCGATGTCGGCCATGACCTGACCCGCTTCCGCCTGTCGCGCTTTAGCGATGGGTCAACGCTGATCCCTGGCCCGTCGCTGTAACCAAATGGAGCGCGCCCCCAAGAGGGGGCTGCGCATGCCTTTTGTCTCGCCTGCGCGCATTCGCGCTTGGCTCGGCTGATGGGGGCGCTGCCCCCAAACCCCCGGAGTATTTTTGCCAAGATGAAGGGCGCTTTCGGCGCTTTACTTCCCGATTGGAGCAGGCTAGGCCGCGCGGCTTGATCAGGGAGCGGTGGGGTATGGGCGTGGCATTTGCGGGCATCGACTTTGGCACCTCCAACTCCACTGTCGGGCTGGCGGATGCAGAGGGCGCGCGTCTGATTTCGCTGGAAGGGGAGCAGGTCACGCTGCCCTCGGCCGTTTTCTTTCATGCCGATGGGCTGCCCCCGGATTTTGGCCGCGCGGCGCTGGGCGCCTATCTGGAGGGGGATGAAGGCCGCCTGATGCGCGGGCTGAAATCCACGCTGGGATCGGGGCTGGTCAATGACCGCACCGTGGTGGGCAACCGCGCCATCACCTTTCGCGACATCGTGCAGCGCTTCATCACCCATCTGCGCGCGCGTCTGGATGCCGCCCAGCCCGGCCTGACACAAGCGGTGTTCGGCAGGCCCGTGCATTTCGTCGATGACGATCCCGAAGGGGATGCGGCCGCTCAGGCCGTGCTGGAAGAGATCGCCCGTGCCTGCGGCTTTCGCGAGGTGGAGTTTCAGTTCGAACCCGTCGCCGCCGCGCTGGACTATGAACAGCGGCTGACGGGAGAGGAGATCGTGCTGGTCTTCGACATCGGCGGCGGCACATCCGACCTTTCGGTGCTGCGCCTGTCGCCTGACCGTGCCCGTGCCGCCCATCGCATGGGGGATATTCTGGCGAATGGCGGCATCCGGGTCGGCGGCACCGATTTTGACCGCCTGCTGTCGCTGGCCGAGGTGATGCCGCATCTGGGCTATTTGTCGTCCAGCCGGGGGGGGCAGGGGATCATGCCGCGCCATTACTGGCTGGATCTGGCGACATGGCATCGCATCAACACGCTTTATTCCCAGCGCACGATGGCCGATCTCAAGGCGCTGTGGCATGACGCCGACCAACCCGACCTGATCGCCCGCATGATGCAGGTGGTAGAGCATCGCCACGGCCACGCGCTGGCGATGGAGGTGGAGCGGGCCAAGATCGCCCTGTCGGATATTGAGGCCACGCGTTTGGCCCTGTCGGCCCTGACGGGCGGCCCCAACCCCATGGCCCGGCGCGACCGTTTTGAAGAGGCCGTCGCCGCCCCTGTCGCCCGCATCCGCGCGCTGATTGACACCACGGTCACCGATGCCGGCCTGACACCGGACCGCATCGCCACGGTTTTCCTCACCGGCGGATCGTCGCAACTGCCGCTCTTGCGCGCCACGGTGGCCGAGGCGCTGCCGCAGGCGCGGCTCGCCACGGGCGATATGCTGGGCTCGGTCGGCACCGGCCTTGCGCTGGATGCCCGCCGCCGCTTTGGCTGATCGCGCTTGCACCGGGGGACGGCTGCGCTACGCTTGACGGCAAAGGAGATCTGCCATGCCCGTCAAGAACCGCTTCGCTGAACTGCTGCCCGAGATCACCGCCTGGCGGCGTGATTTCCACGAACATCCCGAATTGCTGTTCGATGTCCACCGCACCGCCGCCCGCGTGGCCGACCTCTTGCGCGCCTTCGGCTGTGACGAGGTGGTGGAAGGCATCGGCCGCACAGGCGTCGTGGGCGTGATCAAGGGCAAGACGGATACGACAAGGCGCGTCGTTGGCCTGCGCGCTGATATGGACGCGCTGCCGATCATCGAACAGACCGGCGTCCCCTATGCCTCAAAGACCCCCGGCAAGATGCATGCCTGCGGCCATGACGGCCACACCGCGATGCTGCTGGGCGCGGCCAAATACCTGGCCGAGACGCGCAATTTCGACGGCACCACCGTGGTCATTTTCCAGCCCGCCGAAGAGGGCGGCGGCGGCGGGCGCGAGATGGTGGCCGATGGCATGATGGATCGTTGGGGGATTCAAGAGGTCTACGGCATGCACAACATGCCCGGCATCCCCGTCGGCCATTTCGCCATCCGCAAGGGCGCGCTGATGGCCGCCGCTGATCAGTTCGAGATCGTGGTCACCGGCAAGGGCGGCCATGCCGCCAAGCCGCATGATTGCGTCGATACCACAGTCGTTGCTGCCCATATCATCGTGGCGCTGCAAACCATCGCTTCGCGCAATGTGGACCCGCTTAAGCAAGTCGTTGTGTCGGTCTGCACCGTGGAAACCGACAGCACCGCCCATAATGTCATCCCGCAGGTGGTGAAGATGAAGGGCACCGTCCGCACCATGGATCATGGCGTCCAGGATTTCGTTGAAAAACGGCTGGCCGAGATTGCCAATGGCACCGCCATGGCGCTGGGCGCGCGGGCCGAGGTGCATTATGCGCGCGGCTATCCCGTCACGGTGAACGCGCCCGAAAACACCGATTACGCGGTGGAAGTCGCGCGTCAGGTCTCCGGTCAGGTGGACCCCGACACAGCGCCCCTGATGGGGGCCGAGGATTTCAGCTTCATGCTGAACGAACGCCCGGGTGCCTATATCTTTGTGGGCAATGGCGATACGGCGATGGTGCATCACCCCGCCTATAACTTCGATGACAACGTCATCCCCTTTGGCAGCAGCTGGTATGCTGGCATGGTGGAATCCCGGATGCCCGCCGCATGATCGGGGCGGGCCTCACGGCGGCCATCGGCGCGCTGCATGTCTATATCCTCGTGCTGGAGATGTTTCGTTGGGAACATCCCCGCACCCGCCGCGCCTTTGGCACGACCGAGGAGTTTGCCCGTGCCACAAAGGTGCTTGCCGCCAATCAGGGGCTCTATAACGGCTTTCTCGCCGCAGGCCTGTTCTGGGCCGTGATCGAAGGTGTGATGATCGACAGTTCGGGGGGCGCGGGCCGCCCCCTTGCGCTGTTCTTTCTCGCTTGCGTACTTGTGGCGGGGCTTTACGGCGCCGCCACCGCCTCGCGCCGGATCCTCTTCATCCAGGCCGTCCCCGCCGCGCTGGCCATCGCGGCGGTTCTTGCGGGCGTCTAGTCATAGCTCAGCTTCGTGGCCTTACCCCTGAAGATGAAATAGGCCAGCACGGTATAGGCAAGGATCATTGGCAGCACGAAAAGCGTGCCGACAAGGATGATCGACAGGCTCTCGGTCGATGCCGCCGCTTCCCAGATCGTCAACTTTTCCGGCACGATATAGGGGTAAAAGCTGTAGGCCATCCCGAAAAACCCCAGCACCATCAGCACTGTCGCCCCGACAAAGGGAAACCAGGCGTACCTGTCATTCACCATAGGCAACCGCCGCAGCGCCAGCCACAAGAGTGCAACGAGAATCCCTGACATCAGCGGCAGCGGCGCCAGCGCCACCACCTCGGGAAAGCTAAACCACTTGTCAAAGATGCGCTGCGATACCAGCGGCGTAGCGGCCGAAACCGCCCCCATCCCCAGCACCACGCCCCAGATTCCGCCTTTCGCCCAGTCCACCGCCTTGCGCTGCAACACGCCGTCGGCCTTCAGGATCACCCAGGCCGCCCCGATGAACGAATAGGCCACCGCCAGCGCCCCTGCTGTCAGCGTGGCAAAGCCCACCTTGGGCCAGGTCCACTCCAGCCCCATCACATACATGCCTAGCATGAACCCCTGCGACAGCGCCGTCATCAACGACCCCGCCCAGAACGCCACATCCCAAGGCCGCTTGTGCCCCAAGGGCGCCTTGGCGCGAAACTCGAAGGCCACCCCGCGCAGGATCAGCCCGATAAGCATCACCGCCACCGGCAGATACAGCGCCGTCAGAATATCCCCATGCGCCACCGGAAACGCCACCAACAGCAACCCGATGGCCAGCACCAGCCACGTCTCATTGGCATCCCAGAACGGCCCGATCGAGGCGACCATACGATCCCGCTCATCCGCGTCGGCAAAGGGGAACAGCAAGCCCACCCCGAGATCGAACCCGTCCAGCACCACATAAAGCAGGATGGAAACGCCCATCAGCGCGGCAAAGATGAACGGCAGAACAACAGGATCAAACATCCCCATCACTCCGCAGGCTGCATGCCGGGGCTGGTGATGGGGGCTTTCAGCACCCCACCTCTGCGCGCCAGATGAAAGATCACGCCGATATAGGCCGCCAGCAGCACCACATAGATCGCGAGATAGGCAATGAACGTCGACAGCACCATTCCGGCAGCGATGTCACCCACCGCTTGCTTCGTCGTCAGCACACCCTGAACCAGCCAGGGCTGACGGCCGATCTCGGTCGTGTACCACCCGGCCAGCGTGGCCAGCCATCCGGCAAAGGTCATTGCCGTAACGCCCATCAGATAGGTCCGGGGCAGGGCCTCGGTCCCCCGCCGCCAGATCAGGAACATCCCGGCCCATGCCACCAGCAGCATCGCCATGCCGGTGGCCACCATCACCCGGAAGGACCAGAACACAGGCGCCACCGGCGGATGCATCACGGTGCCATCCGCGGCCACGAAATCGTTCAACCCCGGCACCACCCCCGCGGGATCATGCTTCAGGATAACGGATGCCATCGACGGAATCCCGATCTCGAACCGGTTTTCACGCGCCTCCTCGTCGGGCATGGCAAACAGCACCAACGGCACATTGCCCTGCGTCTCCCAATTCGCCTCCATCGCCGCCACCTTCTGCGGCTGATGCTCCAGCGTGTTCAGCCCGTGCATGTCGCCTGCCACAATCTGGATGGGCATCAGCACCGCGCCAATCATCAACCCCACGCGCAGCCCCGTCGCCACTGCCGGATCGCGGTCCTTGCGCAACATGCGATAGGCTGACAGCCCGGCAATCAGGAAGGCCACGGTCAGGCCGCTCGCCAGCAACATATGCACCAAACGATAGGGCAGCGACGGGTTGAAGATGATCGCCCACCAATCGGTTGCAAACACAATCCCGTCGCGCAGCTCATACCCCGCCGGCGTGTGCATCCAACTGTTCAACACCAGAATCCAGAACGCGCTCATCGTGGTGCCAAAGGCCACAAGGAAGGTGGCCAGCGTATGCAACCACCCCGGTACCCGGCTTGCCCCGAACAGCATGATCCCCAGGAAAACCGCCTCAAGGAAGAAGGCCGTCAACACCTCATAGGCCAGCAGCGGCCCCGCCACATTCCCCACCGTCTCCATAAAGCCCGGCCAGTTGGTGCCGAACTGAAACGACATCGTGATCCCCGACACGACGCCCATGGCAAAGGACAGGGCAAAGACCTTCACCCAGAACATGTACAGGTTCATCCATTTCGGGTCCCCCGTGCGGGCAAAGCGCAGCTTGAAGAACAGAAGCACCCATCCCAGCGCGATGGTGATGGTCGGAAACAGGATGTGGAACGAGATGTTGGCCGCAAACTGCATACGCGAAAGTATCAGGGTATCCATGACTCACCTTTTTGCTGATCCGAAGATAGGCGTCAGGGAACCGGATGCGAGGGGTCTGCGACGGGCTGTCCCATGCGGCAGCCTGTCCGTTGAACTCATGGTAAATTATGGAATTTGCCACCGCGCGTATGCACAGCTTGCTGCACTGTCGTGCTGCACTGCGCTGCTGCACAGCCTTTTGCACCAAAACCCAAATGTAAACGAAGCGTTCTCAATGGGTTAGGCCGGAATGCGTCAGCCCCCGGTATGGCTCATATGCCGCGACATCGTCCCCTGAATATCGGTGCGGGAATAGTCGAAATCATGCCCTTTCGGCTTCTTCGCAATCGCCGCCCGGATCGCCGCTTCCACCACCGCATCATCAGGGCTCGCCCGCAGCGGCCCGCGCAGATCGGCCATATCCTCCTGCCCCAGGCACATGTACAATTCGCCCGTACAGGTCAGCCGCACCCGGTTGCAGCTTTCGCAGAAATTGTGGGTCAGCGGCGTGATGAACCCGATCTTCTGCCCCGTCTCCCCCAGCCTGACATAGCGCGCAGGCCCGCCCGACCGCTCTGCCAGATCGGTCAACGCAAACCGCTCCGCCAGCCGCGCCCGCAGGTCCTTGAGCGACCAGTACTGATCCAGCCGGTCCTCATTGCCCAGATCGCCCATCGGCATGACCTCGATGAAGGTCAGGTCGTGGCCTTCTGCCGCGCACCACTCAACCAGTTGAAATAGCTCGTCTTCGTTGAACCCTTTCAGCGCCACGGTGTTGATCTTCACCCGCAGCCCGGCCTCTTTCGCGGCTTCGATCCCGTCCAGAATCTGCGCCAGCCGCCCCCAGCGGGTGATCTTGGCAAACTTGTCGGCATCCAGCGTGTCCAGCGACACATTGATCCGCCGCACCCCGCAATCGGCCAGCTCGGCGGCATGCTTGCGCAACTGCGATCCATTGGTCGTCAGCGTCAGCTCCCGCAAGGCGCCGCTTTCCAGATGCCGCGACATCGCCCGGAAAAAGGTCATAATCCCCTTGCGGACCAGCGGTTCCCCCCCGGTGATCCGCAGCTTCTCCACCCCCAGCCGGACGAAGGCCGAACACAGCCTGTCCAACTCCTCCAGCGACAGCAGGTCCGCCTTGGGCAGGAAGGTCATGTTTTCCGACATGCAATAGACACAGCGGAAATCACAACGGTCCGTCACCGACACCCGCAAATAGGAAATCGGTCGGGCAAATGGGTCAATCAGCGGGGCAGGGCGCGCATTCATGACACAAGGTTAAGAACTATCCCCCACCCTCGCAAGTCACGAAGCGCCGCTTTCCCCCCCGCCCGCGTCAGACCTTCGTCGCGGGTGAACACTGTGCCAAGCTAAAGTAGAAAACCGTGATGTCTGGCCATTTGGCACAAGCCTCTGGCATTGCTTAACAAAAGCCTTCAATCCGCACGCAGCCTTAAACCGCCATTAAGGTTAACGCGCGCCCGGGACGAAACCGGCTTTCATCTTGGCAAAAATACC